>Ga0207703_10001095_pt1 | contig 25767 bp, 24 predicted proteins | sample KBSSwiS12_FD_184304 | JGI IMG/M metagenome (GOLD analysis project Ga0207703, IMG submission 184304) | Switchgrass rhizosphere microbial communities from Kellogg Biological Station, Michigan, USA - KBS Switchgrass S1-2 (SPAdes) (version 2) | ecosystem: Host-associated > Plants > Roots >...
GCCTTCGGGTCGGGGCAGAGCGGCTCTCGCCGATGATTCGCTCCATGGGCTTCGGCGAGAAGTTCGACCTGCCGTTCGACAACCAGCGCTACGGCACGATCCCCGATCCGGACTGGATGATGCGCAAGTATCACCGCAAGTGGCAAGGATACGACACGGTCAACATGTCGATCGGCCAGGGCATGGTGCTCATCAACCCTATGCAGCTCGCGGTGATGGCCAGCCGCCTGGCGACGGGCAAAAAGGTCATCCCGCGTCTTCTCACAAGCCAGCCCGTGGCGCCCCAGGCACATCTCGAGGTCGACCAGGACCATCTCGACTTCATTCGCAAGGCGATGTGGGGCGTCGTCGATCACGGCACCGCCGCCGGCGCCAAGCTGCCGCTCGACGGGATCCAGATGGCGGGCAAGACCGGAACGGCGCAGACCCACAACCTCAGTGCCAGCGAGCGCGGCGACTATACGGCGGCCAATTGGAAGCTCCGCGACCACTCGCTGTTCATGGCCTTCGTCCCGTTCAACAACCCGCGCTACGCGGCCGCGGCGATCGTCGAGCACGGCGGCTTCGGTGCGGCAGTCGCCGCGCCGCTGATTCGTGACACCCTGCTGTTCCTCTACGACAAGCAGAAGGCGCTCGCCGCGCTGCAGGCGTTCGAGCAAGGCATCGGCGGCACGCTCGAGGAACGGCTGGCGCGGAAGACAGCGGCCTGGCGCTCGGCCAACGGCCTTGCGCCAGTTACCGCGAAGCAGGGATGATCAGCTCGGCCATCATCCCGAGGCCGCTGGCGAAACTGCCATGGCGGCTGATCTTCCTGGTGCTCGGGATCGCCGGGTTCGGACTGATCGTGCTCTATTCGGCTGCCGGCGGCTCGGTCCGCCCCTGGGCGATCAAGCAGGCGGTCGTGTTCATGGCCTTCCTCGCCATCGCCGTCAGCATGTCGTGGATGAAGGAATCGACGATCAAGGCGATCGCCTTTCCGCTCTACGCCGTGACTCTCGTCATGCTGGTCGGGGTTGAGGGCCTCGGCTTCGTCAGCAAGGGCGCGCGGCGCTGGCTCGACCTCGGCCCGATCCGGCTGCAACCGTCGGAGTTCATGAAGCCGGCGATCGTCCTGACGCTCGCCCGCTTCTATGAGCTGGTCCCCGCCGCCGAGATCCGCAAGTGGCGCGCAATCTGGCCCGCGCTGGCACTGCTGGGCGTCCCCGCGGCCTTGATCCTCGTCCAGCCGGACCTCGGCACGTGCATCATGGTGCTGTTGTGCGGCGTCACGGTGATGTTCCTCGCCGGGCTCCCCTGGTGGGTGTTTGCGGGCCCTGCCGCCGCGGTCGGAGTGGCTGCGCCGATCGTCTATTCGATGATGCACGGCTATCAAAGGAAGCGGATCGACGTCTTCCTCGACCCCGAAGGCGATCCGCTGGGCGCCGGCTACCACATCGCCCAATCGAAGATCGCGATCGGCTCGGGCGGAATCTGGGGCAAGGGCTTCCTCCACGGCAGCCAGAGCCACCTCCAGTACCTTCCCGAAGGGCATACCGACTTCGTCTTCGCGACCATGGCCGAGGAATGGGGTTTGGTCGGCGGCGTCATACTCATCTGCGCGTTCGCCGCGGTCATCCACTGGGGGATGCGGGTCAGCCAGAACGCGCGGACGCGGTTCGGCCAGCTCGCCGCGGCAGGACTGTCGGCGACGATCTTCTTCTACGTCTCGATCAACCTCTTGATGGTGATGGGCCTTGCGCCGGTCGTCGGCGTGCCCCTGCCGCTGGTCAGCTTCGGCGGATCGGCGGTGATGACGGTGATGCTGTGCCTCGGGCTGCTGATGGCCCTCGAGCGGCAGCAGCGGACCGTTTCTCGCCTGATCTAGTGGATCGTCGCAGCCGGCGGCTCGTCCCGGACTTGCACCCGCGCTCGCGACGAGGCGAGCGAGAACAGGAACAGCACCGCGTAGCAGGCTGCGGGAACAATGAACGCCGTCACATAGCTGCTGTGCTGCGAGACCAGGCCGACCAGCGGCGGGATCGCCGCCCCGCCGACGATCGAGAAGCACAAGAAGCCCGAGGTTGTTTCCTCGGACGCCCTTGAGCGCTCCAGCGTGATAGTAAAGATCACCGGGAACATGATCGAGTTGAACAGGCCGATCGACAATGCCGCATAGCCGGCTGCGACGCCGCCGACGGTAAAGACGTAGAGGCACAAGAGGCATGCGGCGGCGGTGAATGCGGCGAGCAGACGCGGCGCCGGTACGCGCGTCAGCAGGGCCGAGCCGACTAGCCGCCCGACCATCGCTCCACCCCAATAAAGGCTGACGAACTTGCCAGCGCGCTCCAGCGCAACGTTCCAGACGCTGGTGCTGTTGAGGAACAGCGCCATTTGCGTGCCGATGGCGACTTCCGCGCCGACGTAGAGAAAGATCGCGAGGCCACCGAACAATGCCCAGGGCGAACGCGCCGCCTCGGCGAGCGTGCCGAAGACGCCGTTCCGCTCGACCTGATGCGGCGGCGGCGGGGCTGCGGCACTGATCAGCCGGCGACCGGCCCAGATCAGCAGCCCGATCAGGATGATGAGGCCCGCGATCCAGAAGAACGCCCGGTCGATGCCGTGCAGCGATGCGGCGCGCACGGCCGGCGTGATCACTGTCCCTTCCTTGACCTCGACGCCCTTGAGGAAGAGCGATGCGCCCAGGTACGGGCCGATGAAGGTGCCGAGGCTGTTGAACGCCTGGCTGAACGTCAGCCGGAAGTGGCTGCGTTCCGGCGGTCCCAGCGCCGCGGCGAGAGGATTCGCCGCGACTTGCAGTACGGTGATGCCGCTGGCCATCACGAACAGGCCGAGCAGCACGATCTCGTAGATGGCGAGGTTCGCGGCAACGAGCATGATGATGCAGCCGGCGACCATCATCCCGAGCGACATGAGCACCGTCGGCACCGATTTGAGACGCGAGAGAAGCACTGCGCCTGGAAGGCTCATCACGCCGTAAGCGATGAAGAAGGCGGACGCGCTGAGCTGCGCTTCGACGTCGGACAGATGGAAGATGCCTTTGACCGCCGCGACCAGCGGATCGACCAGCGAGGTGATGAACCCCCAGGCGAAAAACAAGCAGGTGACGATCGCATAGGCGCCGGTCACGCTTGCCGAGGTACGCTGCTCCATGCCTGCCCCCTGAGAAGTTCGAATCACGCTCACCCTAGGGCAGGTCACATTCGGGTTGAAGATCGCGCGGTTGCGAACCAGATAGACCCATGCTACCGGCGCCGCCGCTCCAGCGCGCAATGCGGCGCCCATGGAGCCTTCGCCTAACGGCAGTGGACGCATAGCTCAGTTGGTAGAGCAGCTGACTCTTAATCAGCGGGTCCTAGGTTCGAGCCCTAGTGCGTCCACCATTTTTCAGCTCATCGCCTGAAAGTCCGTCGCCTCTGTCCCGAAGACGGGCCGGCAAGCTTCTCACGATAGACGATCCTGCCCTTGGAAAGATCGTAGGGCGTCATTTCCACATGAACCCGGTCACCGACGATCGACCGGATCCGGTAGCGGCGCATCTTGCCTGCCGTGTAAGCGATGATCCGGTATTCGTTGTCGAGCATCACGCCGAAGCGCCCGTCCGGCAGGATCTCGTCGACCACGCCTTCGATGGTGAGCAGCTCTTCCTTCGCCATTGATATTTCTCCTCGTGGCCGAGACGCCCTTGAGCGGACAGCTCGTGGCTAGCTGGCGGTACGGAGGGAGTGAGCACGCGAAGCGGCTGAAACCGTCGATAGCGGCTGGTAGCTAGTGGTCGTTACGCAGGTGCGCGGTGGAAAGATATCCTAATCAACGGAACGCGATGTTGTCGGCTTATGCTTTCCGGCGCGCGCCAATTCGCTTTCGAGTTCCGCGACCAATTCACCCACCGGTTCGCCGATGGAGCGCCGCCCGTGGTCGAGGACGGCATGCCAGTAGGTCAGCGTGTCCTTGTGCACCGGACGACCCTCCCAGCGCCGCACGCTGGTGATCGCCGAGATGAGATTTGAGCGGATGCTTCCTTCGATTTTCATGAGCTGCGAATCCTTGTTTCTTCGCAATTTTGCCCATCTTCAATCGCGCGCTGCTTGCGCGTCCGGCGCGTCAGGGTGGCGGCCCGCGCATCGAAGCTGGTCGCCAAACTATCGAGCAAACTTGCCCGGGCGCTCCACGCGTCGGCACTGCGTTCAAACGACGCACGGACGTGAATGCTGGTGGTCGCCGATGCGCGCTCACGATCGGAAGCTGCGAAGTCACGGCAACCCTCGGCCGAGTCTTCGGGCTTGCGCCGCGACGAACTCATTTGGCGTTCCGCTTTGCTGCGGCGAGCGCATCGCGAGCGTTGGAGTAGCGGTAACCGCCCCAAAGGAACACGTCGGCCGGCACGCGCTCTATCCCGTATTGGTCAAGCTCTGACTGTGGCACCGCGTCATTGTTGATTCCTGCCATGATGCTCATCGCCTCTCGCTGAAGGGGTCAATGCGCCGTGCGTCGTCATCGAAGTGCTCGGCGACCGTCTTGAGCGCCGACGAACCGCCGTCGGTGCGCGCTCGCCGCGCAAGCCTTCGGCACGACGCGGCCTGCTCGCGAAGTTCATTCGCCGCTTCGGCGCGTGACGGCTGCTCCATCAGGCTGCTCGCAGGGACGCGTGGGACGACCTCGCTTCGGCGATGCGCGCAGCATAGCGATCGGCAAATTCGCCATGAACCCGGCGAGCCTGGTCGGAGGACCCGTTCTCGGCCATGAACAGCGAAATCTGGTGTCTCTGATAGAGATAATTGAGATCCATGACTTGCTCCCATCTTCGTAAGCGGGAGCACGTCGGTCTCTCAGCCGCGCGGGCCTACAGCAATAAAATCCACGCGATGTCCAAGCTTACCACATGGACATGATTTTACCTAGAGCCGAGATTATTTTCGAAGGCGGCTTACAATTATTTGAAAACGCACCTATGTATGGCGCTGCTACTAGTCGCAAACTGACGGTATTCGGGCTTTGCGGCTCCTTTTCCTTCGCTTTTCGCTCCTAGCAGGAAGCGGGCCGACTTGCGGCCTCGCCACAGAAGGAAAATCCAAATGACAACCGGAACCGTAAAGTTCTTCAACGAATCCAAGGGCTACGGCTTCATCGCCCCCGACGGCGGCGGCAATGACGCTTTCGTCCACGTTACCGCCGTCGAGCGGGCCGGAATGCGCAGCCTGCGCGAGAACCAGCGCATCAGCTACGACATCGAGCAGGACAATCGCGGCAAGATGAGCGCGGTGAACCTCAAGAACGCCGAAGAAGCGACGCAGCCTGAAGCGAGCGAAGCTCAACCTTCGACCGACCAGCTACAGTCCGAGCCGGCGAACGACCAACAGGGCGAATAGCCTTGGCAGGACAGATTGTCCGCACCTCAAACCTCCAATTCTTCCTCGCCCGTGCCGAACAGGCGCGGGCCGAGGCGGAAGGGGCAACGCTCGACCTCGTGCGCGAGCGTTGCCGCCGGTCCGAAGCTGCCTGGTCCGCTCTCGCGGAAAAGGCGCAGTACACCGAAACGTTGCGCGTCGAAGATCAAAAAAGGAAAGCGGCTGAAGCCGCATCGATTTCAAATGAAGATGACATTCAAGAAGAACCAGCCGAAGCGGACTTTTCCAAGTCCGAACAAACGACGCCAATCCGAACATTCGTTTCGACCGTTCGATAAGGTGGCATATGCCGCCGTGCTCGAAATATTGGGCTAAAGTTAGTTCGCTTATGCCCTCGGAAGCTGTTACAAGAAGATATCGCGCGGCAATCCGATAGTAGGCATTTGCGCGGCTGAGAGACACGCGTGCGCTCCCGCTTACGAAGACGGAGCCGAGCGTTGGACGCCCAACCACCGACTGAAATTTTCCCGGATAATCCCGACGGCGCTGAAGGCTTGCGCAATCAGGCCGCGGCGTGCCGTCGGCTCGCGGCGAAGGCCCGGACCAAAGCTGGAACTACCTCGATGAGCGCGTTGGCCGATCATTTCGACGAACAGGCCAAGAGGGCTGCTGAGGCGGAGTCCGCCACCGGCGGAAACGCCGGTACGCAGGGCGTCACAATATGAGCCGCGTTGTGCACCTCAACCTCGACGAAGGCGTGGTTGTGATCCGCTGCATGTCCGAGAACGTGGGCGTCTCTGCGATCGAGCGGCTAACCAGCGGTGGCGTGCGCCTCGTCTGCACGAGCAGCGAAGGCGCGGCGCGGGTTCGCCGCAAGCTCAAGTCTTATGTGATTGCCGGTCCGGTAACGCGAGAGAGGCACCGGCCGGTAAACCCGCTCTGGTAGGCGGCCTCACACGGAGTGATGCAGGTACCGTTCGCTGAAATCGCCCGCCTCGGCGAGAGCGTCCCAGTCGAGAATCGTCAGCTTGCTCGCGGTCAGGGTGATCAGACCCGATCTTCGCAGCGCCTGCAGCGTCCGATTGGTGTGAACCGCGGTCAACCCTGTCGCATCAGCGATCTGTTCCTGCGTTATCGGGAAATCGAGCATGGAGCCCTCGCCTAACCCCGCGGCCTTCATTCGAAGCGCCAGTTCGCAAAGCAGATGCGCGATACGCTGCCTGGCATCTCGCCTGCCGACATTCACGACCCATTCGCGAAACACCGACGCGTCCAGCAGCGAGTCCAGCCATATTGCCTGTCGCACCGCCGGTCGGGCGCTCATCACTTGCAGCAGCAGCTCCTTGGGCACGATAGCGACCAGGCAACGCGTGAGCGCCTGCACATTGTGATCGGCGACCTCGAGCAGGCAGTTCTGAATGTCGAGGAATTCGCCCGGAATGTGGAAAGAAATGATCTGCCGCGATCCATCGCTCATGATCTTCTGGCGGTACGCAAAGCCTTGCAGCAGTACCGTGCAGACTTTCGCCTGCTCCCCTTCGCGCGCGAGATATGCATCACGCTGAAATTGCTTCCGAGCCCAGGTGAGGTTGACTACGGCTGCCTCGTCTTCGCTCGAGACGGGGAGCCGGCGCTTCCACCTTCTGAAAAGTGCCCCAAGTGAAGACGTTTCGGTCAACAGCTGCCCCCCGTAAGGTTACGCAGAGCTAACCTTCAACCGTCTCCTTCTCTCTAACGGGTGATAGCCTAATTTGGCTTGATGTATGTTAGGCGACTAGGTCGCGAGTTCAGCCGTATGCAGATAGCGCGGATTGAAATCTGCGACGTCGCGCATTCGCTCCCAGTTTGGGAAGCGGATCATCCGCCGATCCCGTTCGATCAGCCCCTCTCGCTGTAAAGCCTGAAGCACACGGTTTACATGGACGGGCGTGAGTCCAGTCGCATCGGCAAGCTGCTCCTGGGTGATCGGCAACTCGTAGATATCGCCGGCATGCAGCGCTTGCGCATTCAAGCGATACGCGAATTCACACAGAAGATGGGCGATGCGGCTGCGAGAATCGCGCTGCCCGATGTTCACCACCCATTCGCGGAAGATCGATGCTTCCACCAGCGATGAAATTAGGATTGCCCGACCGACTTCGAAGTGCCGGGCAACCAGATCCTCGATTGCCTCGCGCGGAACGTCGGCAATCACGCCGCGGGTGAGCATCTGGACGTTATGGTCCGCTTCCTCGAGAAACAGATTCTGAAAGTCGAGCGCTTCGCCCGGAATGTTGATGGCGAGGATCTGGCGCGAGCCGTCGCCCGTTAGCTTGTGCCGAAACGCATACCCCTCAAGCAGCACCCCACACCGGTCGGGCCGGTCTCCTTCGCGCAAAATGTAGGACTGCGCTTCGAGGCGCCGGATCTTGTGCGGGAGTCTGAGGATCGCCTGCTGATCGAGGTCAGAAAGGCGATGATGCAGGTTGAGCTTGCGCGCCAAAAGCTGGAGGGCTGTTTCGTGGGGCGCGTCCAAGAGAATCTCCCGCTAGGTTGGGGCGGGAGCGCACATCCTCTCTCAGTCGCCAACGCCCACGTCGTACGCGGTCGGCGATGGCTGCACTATAACATTGTGGAACTCCAACGACCACACTTATGTGGCACTCGGTCCGATAAACATAGATAATATCAGCGATTTTCCGTATTATGGTTCCATCGCTGAGTCGGACTATGAGGCGCTCGGCGGCTGAGAGACGAAACGCGCTCCCGCCTTGTCGGAGGACGCGCCCAGTGGCCAGGTATTTCATGCATTTGCGGGACAGCACCGACGAGTTGCTGGATGCCGAGGGCGTCGAGCTCGTTGACCTGGAGGCTGTTCGCCAGAAGGTCATGACGGCGGCGAGAGACATTCTGGCTGGCGACCTGCGCAACGGGGTCGTCGACCTTCGCTACAGGATAGACGCCGAAAATGAAGGCGGTTCGATCGTTTATACCCTCCCCTTCAAGCACGCGTTCAGCATCATTCCCGAAGCCGCTTAGCGTGGCGAGCGCCGCCGCCTTGCGAAGGCATGCCGAGCACTGCCGCTACTTGGCTGATCTGACCGCCAGCCCCCAGGACAGACAAGTGCTTCGCCAGTCGGCCGACGATTTCGATGCTGAGGCAATCCGTGTTGACGGGATGCGGCGCGCCGCCGCCGAACGGCGGAAGTCGAAGTCCTAGCTCTTGTCGCCGAGGCGAGCGTTCAATTGCGCAAGGCGCTCCTTGAGCATGGCGATATTTTCCGGATTGGTCGGCTGGAGTTGCCGCAGATCCTCTTCGTCGATGTGCGTTATCTTGCCGGACTCGATGGCTTCGAGAAGTTCAACAATCCGATCACGTTCCTCGTGCCAGTTTTCCGCACTCACAACGATGCCCTCCTGTAGTCGGCAACCCGAGATCAGAGGTCTCTTAGTCCTTAATCATGGACGCGTCGAAGCAGGTCGCCATTCCCGGCGTTGCGCGCCCCAGCGCGGGGAGCCGAGGCACTCTTCCCAGCCGATCAGGCCGTTCTTGCCCATCGGAGTGCCGCAGTGGCGGCAGTAACTGCACCAGCGTCGCTGGGAAGGATGGATGTACGCCCTCGAACGGGATCGCCGGTGCCCGAGGATTCGGCAGATGAAGCGCGGAAGAAATGTGATGGCTGATTTCCGGTCGTCTCAACTATTCCAGAAAATAGAAGATGGCGACGATAGTCATAAATTCAATGAAACCATCCGATTTCCCGTCTATTTGTCCACGGGTTTATTTTGGTGATGCCATTGAAGTCTGCACCAAGTGCGAGCATATGCTTGGTTGCTACCAGTCGAAATCGACGGTCATTGGCGCTAAGTCGCTCCTCAGCCCATCTTTAACGTCTCCTAGCGGCAGCCGCCATTCCGCGGCCGCCAACCAAGGAACCGACCATGAAATATTTTGGAACCGTCAAGTCGTTCGACACGAGCAAGGGCCACGGCGAGATCAAGCCGGAAGCCGGCGGGAACGACCTCCCCTTCGAGACGAGCGCGATCCAGTGGGACAAGACTGTCGCACCGACGGTCGGCCAGCGCCTCAGCTATGACGTCGGCCAGACCAGCGCACGCGCTCCCTGCGCGCTGAACCTGCAGACCATCTAATCGGCCCGCGGAAGCCTCGCGCTTCCGTTTGTCTCGTTACGCGTTAGGGGCCGATCCCGGGCGGCAGTTGAGCGACTTGCTCGCCGCCGTCCGGGTCAGCCGCGCCTTCTCATAAGTTCAAGCGTCTAGTAATCGGCATTTGCTTTCCCATGTAGGTAGCATCGCTGGCATCCGACCTCGTAGGCGCCGGCGGCTGAGAGACATGAGGCGCTCCCGCTTACAGTAATGGGGAGAACGAATCATGGATCGCATTCCACCGGTGCGCACGCAGCCCTTCCCTTCGTTGATTCCAGAACGCTCGATGTCATCGCGGGACAGACGAGCACATGAGCAGTTCGCCCGCGAGTATGCTGAGCAGGTCCTACGAACCCGCGCGGCCCTATTGGAGCGCACCCAATGAACAAACCGCAAGAGCCAGAGGCCAAGCCGGCAGCGCGCCGCGGCATGCCATTTCGCAAGGCCCGCCGGACTGCACTCCCCACACCCGATCAATCGCGCCGCCAGGCCAGCGTCGTGCAATCCGCATGGCGTCACTTCGGCGAACCGGGTCCGGTGATCGCGTTCCTGAACACTTCTCACGCTGCCTTGGAAGCCCAGCCACTCCATCTCGCGATCGAAAGCGACGAGGGCTTGGGGCGTGTCGAAGCCTTACTCGAGCAAATGACTCGGAAGGCCTAGCGCGTGCCGAAGAAACCTCGGGCTCAAATCGATCGCGACCGGCTGCAGCAGCAGGCTGCAACCCGGATCGAGAAATCCGCGGCCGAGGAACGAGCGCTTGATGCCGCAGTGAGGCAAAGCATCAAGCTTCATGGTGCGTAATCGGCTCGGGAGAAGGGTCATGCCAGGTTCCGGCAGTTCGAAGGATACGAGCTTCACTGTGTTCCGCACAGCCGCCGAGGAGGTGCAGATGAAGCACGACCATCAGGCATGGGACAATGAAGGTGGCCACATGAGCTCGACCGGCGGGCGCGTCATGATCAAGTCCGGAGCAGAGCTCCCCTATGTCGTTACCCTCACCCACCATCTATCCGAAACGACCGAACACCCCTTTGCTTCGATGCGAGAGGCAGAAGCCTTCATCAAGCGCAACACGCCCATCCCAGGCGCGCTCCATTCCACGACATACGACCGGCCAGCGCCCAACACGCCGGTCAGCGACACGGAGAGCATCATGAACGATGAGAGCATCCTTGCGAGGCTGAAGGTCCTTGACCAACGCTTGCGGCGAATCTCGGAGGAAGAGGCAGCATCAGTTCTGGCCGGTGGCCTGGCCAGCGCCGGTATTCGTGAACCAGAAAGACTTCGATTGATAGCCGAGACCGAACGCATCCTCGACGAGCTCGACGGCGCGACCAGCAATTAAGCAATTCTTCCGGATTCCATCATCGGCGAGCGCGGAGACGACATGGATAAGCGGGAAGCGCAGGCAGAGCGAACCAGGCTTCAGAACCTGCTCGATGCATATGAGGCAGATCGCCGGAACCACCGCGAAGAAGACGGGCTACGCGGCGTTGAGCGGGAAGTGACTCCAGACAGAGCTGACAAGGTCCGCGCGCGGATTGCGCGTCTCGATCGAATTATAATCGGGGACGAGGAGGCGCTCTAGCCCACACCCTCTTGAGTCTCGTCGTCGGTCTCCGTGAGACCGGCTTGGCCGCCATCGCCTACATCGTTGGCTGCCAGCAATGCGCGATAGTTGGACACGACGGCCCGGCAGCTTCTCAACGCTTCATGAAGCTGCGAGCTGGTCTCTTCGAAATCATCCTCGGGGTCGATCGGGGTAGCCACATCTTCTCACGGACTTGGGATCAATGGCCCATAAACTCCTGTCGCGCGGCCGGGTTTCACCGTTCGTCGGACCGGGCTGCCGCTTCGCGGGTACCGGATCAGGAAACGGTGACGGCGAACCCACAACTTCGCGCGATCGCCGCGTCGAGCTTGGCCGGCGTGAAGGGCTTCAACAGCAGCTCGACGCTCTCCGGCCGATCGCGGATCATCTCGACATCCGCATAGCCGGTGATCAGCAGTGCGGGAACTTCAGGACACAGCAGCCGCGCCTCGCGCAGGAAATCCGTGCCTGACAGGTGTGGCATGGCATAATCTGTGATCAGCAGGTCGAAATCGCACTCGCGCTTCTTGAGCAGCTCCAGCGCGGCAGCGCCATTCTCGGCTTGCGCGACCTGGTGGCCCTGATCTTCGAGCAGGGCGGCGGTCGTGCTTCGAACCTCCGCGTGATCGTCGACCAGCAGCACCTTCAGCGGGTGCGAGGCCTGCATTTCAGACTCGGGGACATCCTCGGCCGCTACGCACTCCGAATCCGGCGCGCGCGGCAACCAGAGCTCTGCGCTGGTGCCCGACCCGAGCTCGCTGTCGAGGCGAAAGGCGCCGTTGGACTGCTTGGCAAATCCATAGACCATGCTGAGCCCAAGGCCGCTGCCCTTGCCCACCTCCTTGGTGGTGAAGAAGGGTTCCATCACTTTCTCGAGATGATCGGGTGAAATGCCGGTGCCGGTGTCGGCGACGCAGATGCGGACATATTCGCCGGCCGCAACGCCTGGCAGATCATCTTCCGCGACATCGCGATTCTCGGCGATCACTGTCACCGTGCCCCCCGAGGGCATCGCATCGCGGGCGTTGATGATGAGATTGACCAGCGCGAGCTCGAGCTGGGCGCGATCCGCGAACACCGTCCAGACCCCGTCGCTCAGCTTCCATTCGACATGCACCAGCCCGCCGAGGGTATGAATGAGGAGGTTGGAGACCGCCTCGCGGAGCGCGCCGAGTTCGACAGGGCCGGGCTGGAGCCGCTGCCTCCGCGCAAAGGCGAGCAACTGGCGGACCAGCTCGCTGCCTTGCTCCGCCGCGCGCTTGGTCATGCTCAGGACGCGCTGTTGCTCATCACCCAGGGATGCGCGGCGCTCGAGCAGGCTGAGACCGCCGATCACGGCGGCGAGGAGGTTGTTGAAATCGTGCGCGATGCCGCCGGTCAGCTTGCCAATGGCGTCCATCTTCTGCGCCTGGACGAGCTGACTTTCGAGCGAGCGCTGCTCGCTGATGTCGGTCAGCGTCCCAGCGAACTCGACGGGTTTGCCGTCGGCATCCTTCAGCAAGACTGCCTGATCGAGAAAATGCTTGTAGCTCCCGTCGGCGCACTGCCACCGATATTCGATCGAGGAGCGGCCGGTCTTCCGCCGCGCTTCGATGGCGGCGATCACCCGGTTGCGGTCATCGGGATGAAGCCGGTCCGCCCAGATCTCCGGCTGCGCCTGCACAGCTTCGAGCGTGAACCCACAGATCGCCGCGAGGTCGCCACTGACGTAAGTCGGCGCGCGCTGGGGCGATTCATAAGGCTCAAGATAAAGCACCATCGGCAGCGACTGGATGATCGCGGCCTGCCGCTGCTCGGCGCGCCGCAATTCCTGCTCCGCGCGCAGCCGGTCGGCATTGGCCCGAAGGTTGGCATCGAGCAGCGCCTGTTCATGCCGGGCCTTGCGCTCGACCTCCTTGGATTTCTCGAACAGCTCGACGAACACCGCGACCTTGGAGCGGAGGATGATCGGGTCGACCGGTTTGAACACATAGTCGACCGCGCCCATCGAATAGCCGCGCAACTGGTGCTCGGCCTCCTTGTTGACCGCGGAAAGGAACACGATCGGGATGCCCTTGGTCTGTTCGCGATTGCGGATAATCTGAGCGGTTTCGTAACCGTCCATCCCGGGCATGTAGACATCGAGTAGGATCACCGCGAACTCGCCCTTGAGGAGGTGACGGAGGGCCTCCTCGCCCGAGCGTGCCAGGACCACTTCGCCCAAGTCCTCGAGCACGGTCGCGACCGCGAGCAGGTTGCGCTCGTCGTCGTCGACCAACAGGACCCGCGCCCGCTCGGGTTCGATGCCGACCACCGGCGCCTCCTCGACCGGAAGCGTCGTCAGGGGGATCTCGCCGACCACCCGGTTCATGCAGCTATTCCGCGGCCTGGAGCGGTACCGGCGCGGCGGATGCCAGCTGGTCTTCGCGAGCCCGCGCCACCCACACCCTGAGGAGAGCGAGCAGCAGCTCGATGTCCACCGGCTTGGCGATATAGTCAGACGCGCCGGCATCCAGGCATTTCTGCCGGTCGCCCTTCATCGCCTTGGCGGTGACGGCGATCAGGGGCAGGCTCGACAGCTCGGGCTGGCGCCGGATTTCACGCATCGTCTCATAGCCATCCATGTCAGGCATCATGATGTCGATCAGCGCGACATCGACGCCCGGCGTCTGTTCCAAGATCAGGATTCCATCCTTTCCCCGCTCGGCGTGAAGGACTTCCACGTCGTGGCTCTCCAGAACGCTCGTGAGGGAGAAGATGTTTCGGATGTCGTCGTCGACGATCAGGACCTTGGCCCCCGCAAGCTCAGGCACGGGCCGCGAGACGGGCAAGGTTGCCTCCGGCGCCCGCGCCTTCCGGCGGCGCGGTTTCTGACGACCGGCTTCTTCGCGAAGCGCACTGAAGACCCTGACCAGCTCGGACCGGTCGGCCGGCTTCTCGGTGATCCCGAACGCGCCCATGCCGAGAACCGACGCGCTTCGGTCAACGCCGGAGATCACGTGGATCGGCACATGCTTCGTGTCGGGGTCGTGCTTCAACAGGTCGAGCAGGACGAAGCCGTCGATGTCGGCGAGGCCAAGGTCGAGGGTGATCGCGCTTGGCTGGAGCTTGCGCGCCATGGCCAGCGTGCCCGCGCCGGCGGTGGACACCACGCCCTTCAGGCCAGCCTCGTGCGCTGCATCGAGGAGGATGGTCGCGAACGTCGGATCGTCTTCGACGATGAGGACGAACGGGTCCTTGCCAAGCTCGTCCCGGTCATCGGCGACGTCGAAGCCGATCGGCAGTGCGCTCGGGATGACCGCACCGCTATTCTCAAAGCGCGCCGGGGTGCCCTCCGTACCGATCGCCGCTTCGCTTTCGAGCGGGACGTAGAGAGTGAAGGTCGAACCCTCGCCCGGGGTGGAGCGGACCTGAAGCTCGCCGCCCAGCAGGTGCGCGACGTTTCGACTGATCGACAGGCCAAGACCCGTGCCGCCATATTTGCGGCTGGTCGTGCCATCGGCCTGGTGGAACGGCTCGAAGATCAGCTTCTGCTTGTCCTCGGGGATGCCGATGCCGGTGTCGGTCACCGAAATTTCGACCGCGCGGCTCGCGTGACGAAGCGACGGGTGCGCCGAGCTCCAGCCCTTGTTCGCCAGCCTGACACCAAGCGTGACGCTGCCCTTCGCGGTGAACTTGAAGGCGTTGGACAAGAGGTTGAGCACGATCTGCTGCAGGCGCTTCTCGTCGGTGTGGATCGACGGCGGCAGCTTGGGATCGAACTTGACGTTGAAGTCGAGGCCCTTGTCCGCGGCAAGCTGCCGGAACGTACGCTCCATGTGCTGCTTCAGATGCTGCACCGGCATTTCACCGACCTCGATCGTGACCGTGCCCGACTCCACCTTCGACAGGTCGAGGATGTCGTTGATCAGGTTGAGAAGGTCGGAACCCGCCGAGTTGATAGTGCGAGCGAACTCGACCTGCTTTTCCGTGAGGTTGGCCTGTGCGTTGTCGGCCAGCAGCTTCGACAGGATCAGCAGCGAGTTGAGCGGCGTACGAAGCTCGTGGCTCATGTTTGCCAGGAACTCCGACTTGTACTTCGAGGTGAGCGCAAGCTGCTCCGCCTTCTCCTCGAGCGCCCGCCGCGCCATCTCGATCTCGAGATTCTTGGCTTCGACCTGCTTCTTCTCGTTCTCGAGCAGCTGGGCCTTCTCCTGAAGCTCCTCGTTGGTCGCGTGTAGCTCCTGCTGCTTGCGGGTAAGCTCGGTCTGGCGAGCCTGAAGCTCCTGGGTCAGTAGCTGCGACTGTTTCAGCAGGCCCTCGGTGCGCATCGTCGCGGCGATCGTGTTGAGCACGATGCCGACCGATTCCATCAGCTGGTCGAGGAAGTTCTGGTGGGTTTCGTTGAACTCGCTGAACGAGGCGAGCTCGATCACCGCCTTGACCTCATCCTCGAACAGGGCAGGCAGGATGTTGACGTTGGCCGGCGTCGCGTGGCCGAGCCCTGATCCAACGCGAATGAAGTCGGGCGGGACCTCCTTGAGCAGGATCGGCCGCCGGTCGGCAGCCGCTTGCCCGATCAGGCCTTCGCGCAGGTGGAATTCCTGCTTGAGCTCGTTTGAGCTCTCCGCGCCGTAGCTCGCGACCAGCTCGAGCTTGGTCTCCTCTTCCTCGCGCTTGGTGACGTAGAACACGCCATATTGCGCGTTCACCAGCGGCGCGAGCTCCGACATAATGAGGTTCGAGACGGTCGCGAGGTCGCGTTCGCCCTGAAGCATGCGGCTGAACCGAGCGAGGTTGGTCTTGAGCCAGTCCTGCTCGGCATTCTTCAGCGTCTGCTCCTTAAGGTTCGAGATCATCTCGTTGATCGTGTCCTTGAGCGCCGCCATCTCGCCCGACGCCTCGACGGCGATGGAGCGCGTGAGGTCGCCCTTGGTCACGGCGGTCGCCACTTCGGCGATCGAGCGGACCTGGTTGGTCAGGTTCGCCGCGAGCTGGTTCACGTTGTCGGTGAGGTCGCGCCACAGGCCGGCCGCACCAGGCACGCGGGCCTGGCCGCCCAGCTTGCCCTCGATGCCGACCTCGCGCGCCATGTTCGTAACCTGGTCGCCGAAGGTCGACAGCGTATCGATCATGAAGTTGATCGTGTCGGCCAGCGCCGCGATTTCGCCCTTGGCGTCGAGCGTCAGCTTGCGCTTGAGGTTACCCTGCGCGACCGCGGTCACGACCTCGGCGATGCCGCGCACCTGGTTGGTGAGGTTGGTCGCCATCAGGTTGACGTTGTCGGTCAGGTCCTTCCAGGTTCCGCCGACGCCCGGCACCTGCGCCTGGCCGCCGAGGCTTCCCTCGGTGCCCACCTCGCGGGCGACGCGCGTCACCTCGCTGGCGAAGGCGTTCAGCTGGTCCACCATGACGTTGATGGTGTTCTTGAGCTGAAGGATCTCGCCCTTCACTTCGACTGTGATCTTCTTGGACAAGTCGCCTCGCGCCACGGCCGTGGTCACGTCGGCGATGTTGCGGACCTGGCCGGTGAGGTTGGCCGCCATCAGGTTCACGTTGTCGGTGAGGTCTTTCCACGTGCCCGCCACGCCGCGGACCTGCGCCTGACCGCCGAGCTTGCCCTCCGTACCGACCTCGCGGGCGACGCGGGTCACTTCCGACGCGAAGCCGTTGAGCTGGTCGACCATCGTGTTGATCGTGTTCTTGAGCTCGAGGATCTCGCCCTTCACGTCGACGGTGATCTTCTTGGATAGATCGCCGAGCGCCACGGCGGTCGTCACCTCGGCGATGTTACGCACCTGGCCGGTCAGGTTCGCGGCCATGGCGTTAACGTTGTCGGTCAGGTCCTTCCACGTGCCGCCGACGCCGGGCACCTGCGCCTGGCCGCCGAGCTTGCCCTCCGTGCCGACCTCGCGAGCCACGCGCGTCACTTCCGACGCGAATGCGTTGAGCTGGTCGACCATCGTGTTGATCGTGTTCTTGAGGGCGAGAATCTCGCCCTTCACGTCCACCGTGATCTTGCGCGAGAGGTCGCCCTTGGCGACGGCGGTGGTCACGTCCGCAATGTTGCGGACCTGGCCGGTGAGGTTGCCGGCCATCAGGTTCACGCTGTCGGTCAAGTCGGCCCAGGTGCCGGCGACGCCCTCGACCTGCGCCTGTCCGCCCAGCTTCCCTTCCGAGCCGACTTCGCGCGCCACGCGAGTCACCTCGGATGCGAACGAGTTCAACTGATCGACCATCGTGTTGATGGTGTTCTTGAGCTCGAGGATTTCGCCACGGACGTCGACGGTGATCTTCTTCGAGAGGTCGCCCTTGGCGATCGCGGTCGTGACCTCGGCGATGTTGCGGACCTGGCCGGTCAGATTGTTGGCCAGCTGGTTGACGTTGTCGGTGAGATCGGCCCAGGTGCCGCCGACGCCCGGCACTTCCGCCTGGCCGCCGAGCTTTCCTTCGGAGCCAACCTCGCGCGCCACGCGGGTCACCTCGGACGCGAACGAGTTCAACTGGTCGACCATCGTGTTGATGGTGTCCTTGAGCTCGAGGATCTCGCCCTTCACGTCGACGGTGATCTTCTTCGACAAGTCGCCGCGGGCGATCGCCGTCGTCACCTCGGCAATGTTGCGCACCTGGCCCGTCAGGTTGTTGGCGAGCTGGTTCACGTTGTCGGTGAGGTCGGCCCAGGTTCCCGCGACGCCTGGCACCTGCGCCTGGCCGCCGAGCTTGCCCTCGGTGCCGACCTCGCGCGCCACGCGGGTCACTTCCGACGCGAAGCCGTTGAGCTGGTCCACCATCGTGTTGATGGTGTTCTTAAGCTCGAGGATCTCGCCCTTCACGTCGACGGTGATCTTCTTCGAGAGGTCGCCCTTCGCGACGGCGGTCGTCACCTCGGCAATGTTGCGCACCTGGCCGGTGAGGTTGTCGGCCATCAGGTTCACGTTGTCGGTGAGGTCCTTCCACGTGCCGGCGACGCCTTCGACTCGAGCCTGTCCGCCAAGCTTACCCTCGGTACCCACTTCGCGGGCCACGCGGGTCACTTCCGACGCGAAGCCGTTGAGCTGGTCGACCATGGTGTTGATCGTGTTCTTGAGCTCGAGAATCTCGCCCTTCACCTCGACGGTGATCTTTTTCGACAAGTCGCCGCGGGCAACGGCGGTGGTCACTTCGGCAATGTTGCGAACCTGGCCGGTGAGGTTGGTGGCCATCGCGTTCACGTTGTCGGTCAGGTCTTTCCAGGTGCCGGCCACGCCCTTCACCCGTGCCTGGCCGCCGAGCTTGCCTTCGGTGCCGACCTCGCGCGCCACGCGCGTCACTTCCGACGCGAAGCCGTTGAGCTGGTCGACCATGGTGTTGACGACCTTGCCGATGCGCAGGAATTCGCCGCGAAGCGGACGGCCGTCGATCTCCACCGTCATGCTCTGGGAAAGGTCGCCCTTGGCGACCGCGCCGATGACGCGCGAGACCTCGGCGGTCGGCTGGACCATGTCCTCGATCAGCTCGTTGACCGACCGGATCGCGGTTTCCCAGCCGCCTCGCGCATTCTTTACGCGACCGCGCTGGCTGATTTTGCCTTCCTTGCCGACGACCTTGGAGAGCCGCTCGAACTCCTGGGTCATTTCCTCGTTGAGGGAAACCACTTCGTTGAAAATGCTGGCGATTTCGCCATCGACGCCATCAACCTCTTCGGGGAGGCGCACAGAGAAGTCACCACGGCGCAGCGCACGGAGCGCGCTGACGAGCTGGCGGCGATCGATAAAGTCCCGCGGGGCCTGGATGTTCACATTCTACTCCGGTGGCTACTCTCCCCCCACCCAGGTTGATCCAAGCGCAGCCCCCCGGCTGCGCGCCTAGTTTATCAAATGATTCGGTTTACGCTTGCTAAAAATGAGGTCGAATGCGCCATTTCGACAATCCCTCCCGCTGAACGAATAAATCGTTTCGAGTTCGCAACGGCAACGCACTTTCCTATGCTTTGGATCCAATGAGCGATCGACCGTCCAAGTCCCGTCTACTGCTGTTCGCGTTCGGCGACTTCGCGTTCAACCTGTTCTGGCAGAGCATCATGCTCTTCCTGCTCTTCTATTACACCGACGCGCTCGGCCTCCCGATCGGCGTTGCGGCGACGACCTACATGGTCGCCTCGATCTGGGATGGAATCGCGAATTTCGCCGCGGGGATTTTGGTCGACCGGAAGCACGACCGCTTTCGCTACGGCCCGCTGCTCGTCGTGGGCGCAGTGCCGCTGGGATTGACCTTCGTCCTAACCTACTTGCCGCCGATCGTCTCGGGCGGCTGGGCCGTGGCGAGCGTCTTCGTCGCGCATTTGCTCTTCCGTACGGCTTATGCGGCGGTCAACGTCCCCTACCTCGCAATGACCGCGCGGGTGAGCGCCGACCCGGGCGATCGCGCGTTCGTCGCTGGGATGCGCATGCTGTTCGGGACGGCCGCTGCCGTTACGGTTGCGCTGTCGACGGTGCCGGTGGGCCGCTGGCTTACCGGCTCGGGCGCGGCGCAGGCCTATTTCGGCGCGGCCGTCCTCTTTGCGGGCATCGGCACAGCCATCCTGGCGCTGGTCGGGGCGACCTATCGCGAGGCCGCTGCGCCACACCGTCCGCAGCCGCGCGACGTCAAGGACATGGTCCGGAGCCTGGCGCGGAACCGCAGCTTCGTTGCGCTCAACGCGGCGATGATGGCGATGATCGTCGCGATTACTGTGCTTGGGAAATCGGTCCTCTATTATTTCAAATATCTGCTGAACGATCCGGAAGCCGGCCAGCTTGCGCTCGCGTCGATGGGTCTTGTCAGCGGGATCGCGATCCCGCTCTGGATGCTGCTCGGCCGCTATGTCGGCCTGCGCGCATTATGGCTGATTGCGGCGGGCCTGGGCATGGCCGGGCTCATCATCTTCGGGGCGGTGCATTTCGACGGGGCATCGACCATGCAATTGTTCCTGGTCGGCATGCAGGTGATCAGCGTCGGGCTGAACTTCGTCTTCTGGGCAATGTTGCCGAACACCATCGAGTATGGAGAGCGGGAGACGGGCCTCCACGTTGAGGGCGCGGTGTTCGGCATGGCTGCACTGCTGCAACGGATCGCGATCGGAATCGCGACCGCGATCCTCGGCTGGAGCTTCGCCTCCGGCGGTTATGTCGCGAATGTGCGCCAGTCCGCGCAAATGCTCGAACGCATGCGGGACACCGTTGCCTTCGTCCCGCTGGCATTCCTGGCGCTGTCCTGCGTCGCGATGGCGTTCAACCCGCTCGGTCGCGAACGGCGGCGGCTAGGCGGTAAGGTCGAACGACCCGCCGACCCCATCGCTTTCGGCTGACGGAGCGATCCACACGTCGAACGTGCCGGGCTCGACCGTCAGCTTCCCGTCGGGGTCGTAGAAGCTCAGGTCGGCGGCGCGGAGCGTGAACCGCACCATCTCCGACTGAGCGGGCGCCAGCCCAACCTTGCGGAAGGCCTTCAGCTCGCGGACCGGGCGCGTGACGCTACCCGTACGATCGTGCGTATAAAGCTGGACGACTTCTTCGGCGGCGCGCGTCCCCCGGTTTGTGACCGTCGCGGCGACTTCGATCATGCCCGCCATCGGCAGCGTCCGCGCGCTCTGCGTAAAGCCAGAATAGTCGATCTTTCCGTATGTCAGGCCATGGCCGAACGGGTAAAGGGCGCTGTTCGGGATGCCCCGGAAGTGCGCCTTGTAGGGCTGCAAATCGCCGGGCGGGTTGGGCCGGCCCGTCGGCTTGTGCGCGTAATAATAGGGCTCCTGGCCGGACGCCCGCGGGAAGCTCGCGGGCAGCCGCCCCGACGGGCTGTACGCGCCGAAGAGAATGTCCGCGATTGCATTGCCGGTCTCGGTCCCAAGAAACCAGGTCGCGAGGATCGCCTGCGCGTTGGCGACCGCACCTTGGAGCGCAAGCGCCCGGCCATGCTTGAGGACGACGACGACTGGCTTGCCGACCGCTGCGACAGCCTCCGCCAGATCCTGCTGCGGCTTGGGCACGACGATCTCGGTGCGCGACTGGGCCTCGCCTGACATGTTCGCGCTTTCGCCGATCGCCAGGATGACAATGTCCGCCTGGCGTGCGGCCGCAACGGCCTGCTCAATGCCACCCGGCAACGGAGCCTCGACATCGGAGCCCTGCGCGACAATCGGGCCAGATTTGTCGGCCAGGGCGGCACGGACGCCGGTCGCCAAATCGACCGACTTCGCTTCGTCGCCATAGACCACCCACGGCCCGACCAGGTCGTGCAGACCTGCCGCGAACGGGCCGATCAGCGCAATCTTCTTCCCAGAGCGCGGAAGGGGCAGCAGATCCCCGTCATTCTTCAGCAGAACGATCGCCTTGCGCCCGGCCTCGCGAGCCAGCGCGCGCGTCTTCGGCAGCATCGTACGGGCGCTCTCCCGCTTGACGTCGATCCGGCGGAACGGATCGTCGAACAGGCCGAGCATTGCCTTCAGGGTGAGCACGCGGCGCACGGATTCATCCAGCTGGGCCTCGGGTACCGCACCGCTGCGCACGAGGTCGGGAAGATGCTGGCGGTAGAGCCCGCTCTGCATGCTCATGTCGACGCCGGCGAGGAAAGCCAGTCGGGCGGCGTCGCGGCCGTCTTTCGCGAAACCGTGCGCGATCATTTCCTCGTCGCCCGTATAATCGGACACGACGAAACCCTGGAAACCCCATTCACCTCGAAGCAGGTCGCTCATCAGCCAGTGATTGCCCGTCGAGGGCACGCCGTTGATCTCATTGAACGAGGCCATGGCCGACAGCGCCCCCGCGTCGAAGCCCGCCTTGTACGGCTGCAGATAGACCTCGCGCAGCCGCGCTTCGGACATGTCGACGGTGTTGTAGTCGAGCCCCGATTCGGCGGCGCCGTAAGCCGCGAAATGCTTGATGCAGGCCAGCATGCGCTCGGTCGACTTGAGGTCGCTGCCCTGGAAGCCTTGCACGCGCGCAGCAGCGAAGAGGCGGCCGAGAAGCACGTCCTCACCTCCACCTTCGACGCCCCTGCCCCAGCGCTGGTCGCGAGCGACGTCGACCATCGGCGAGAAGGTCCAGTCGATGCCTGCCCCGGCCGCCTCGAATGCGGCGGCTTCCGCGGTTCGCCGGGCAAGGTCTGGTTCGAAACTTGCGACCTCAGCGAGCGGCACCGGAAAGATCGTACGGTGGCCGTGAATGATGTCGGCGGCGAAGATCAGCGGAATCTTGAGTCGCGATTCGCGGACCGCCGCCGTCTGGAGGATGCGCGCCATGGTCGCGCCATTGCCGTTGAAGACGCCGGTGAGCTGGCCTTGGCGCGCCTCCTGGACCTGGCGGGGGAAATCGGCATTGCCCTGCGGCGGGTTGAGCGCGAGCGCCGCCCCGCCACCCCAGGCCGAGGCCATCAGCTGCAGCTGTCCCGCCTTCTCCTCGAGGGTCATCCGGCGGATGAGGTCGTTGACGACGGCGGGAGTTGGAGCCTGTCCGGCGGCCTGGAGCAACGCTCGTGCCGGGCTCGACAGCCACGCCGCAACGGCGCCGCCACCCAACAGCGCGGCTCTCCTGGAGATGCGCGTGTCCACCATCAACTTCCCCTCCAACCACTTTCGGCACGGCGCAAGAGGAGCGCCCTTAGCACAGTTTTTTCGATGCCTTGACGTTCGATGTAACCGGTTACATGAGCCAGCGCCAAAGCGAATGCAATCACCTCCCCGTGGCTTTACGCCAAAACTCCGCCAATAAGGAACTGAATGGCCGAAGCGACGATCCGCGATGTTGCGAGGCGCGCTCAACTCAGCGTGGCAACGGTGTCCCGCGCACTCAACGGCTTCGAAAATGTGAGCGAGACCGCGCGCGTGCGGATCACCGCCGCAGTCGCAGAGCTCGGCTACGTGCCCCACGCCGGGGCACGAAGCCTCAGCCTTGCCCGCAACAACGCGATCGGAGTGGTTCTTCCTGATCTTCACGGCGAGTTCTTCTCGGAGATCGTGAGGGGCATGGACCGCGAGGCGAGCCGGCGCGGTTACCTGCTGCTTTTATCCAATCTCCACGCCGGTGGAGCTCAGGCAGCGAATGCGCTGAAGGCGATGCACGGGAGGGTCGACGGGCTGGTTGTCATGGCCCCTCACCTCGGCGGGGACGAGCTTGCGACAGCGCTGCCCAAGGGACTTCCGTCAATCCTGATCAACACGCGCGAGAATAGCGGCCAGCACCCCGCGATCCATCTCGACAATGCCGCCGGCGTTCGCGCCGTGGTTGACCATCTCGCCGCCATCGGCCGCAAGCGCATCGTGCATATCGCGGGCCCGGTCCACAATATCGACGCGCAGGAGCGCGAAGCTGCGTTTCGCGCCTCCGTTGCTGCGCACGGAATCGAGAGCATTGTGGTTGCCGGCGACTTCGAAATGGAATCGGGCGAGGCCGCGATCCGCGCGCTGCTCGCCAACGATGCACGGTTCGATGCCGTCTTTGCCGCCAATGACAATATGGCGATCGGCGCCCTCGAAGCGCTGCGGGCAGCCGGGCGAAGGGTTCCGGACGAGGTTGCAGTGGTGGGCTTCGACGACATCCCGCTGGCCCGCCACCTGGAGATGACGACGGTTCGCGTGAGGATCGCCGAGCTTGGCGAGCGCGCGCTCCAGCGGCTGGTCGACGGCTTCGTCAAGGAAGATTGCGGCGACGAGCTTCACGCGCCTGAGCTGGTCGTCCGCACCACTACCGAAGCGAAGGCAAAGCCATGATGCGGGTCGATCGCCGAAGCCTGCTCAAGGGATCCTCGCTGCTCGCCGCCGGCACCGCGGTGCCTAGCTGGCTGGCTGCCGCTCCAGCCCCACGCCTTCCTGCCTTCTATGACGAGATAGAGCGACGAACCTTCCGGTTCTTCTGGGAAACCGCAAACCCGTTGAACGGCCTCGTTCCGGACCGCTGGCCGACGCCGAGTTTCTCCAGCATCGCGGCGGTCGGATATGGTCTTGCGGCTTATGCCTTTGGCGCGGAGCGCGGTTGGGTCAGCCGATCCGACGCGCGCGACCGCACGCTGACGACGCTGCGCTTTTTCTGGAATGCTCCACAAGGGCCCGATCGAACGGGCGTCACCGGCTACAAAGGCTTCTTCTACCACTTCCTCGACATGGGCACGGGCGCCCGGTTCAAGGACGTTGAGCTGTCGAGCGTCGATACCACCATCCTGCTGATGGGCGCACTATTCGCCGGCCAATATTTCGACCGTGACGATGCCGGCGAGCGTGAGATCCGCGAGTTCTCGCGGAAGCTCTACGAGCGCGCCGACTGGAATTTCTTCCGAACCGACGGCCGCGCCGCGGTATCGATGGGCTGGCACCCCGAAGGTGGGCTGATCCCGGCCAACTGGGTCGGCTTCAACGAAGGCATGTTCGTCAACATCCTGGCGCTGGGTTCCCCGACGCATCCGGCACCGCCGAACCTGTGGTCGCAATGGACTGCGCGCTACCCGGACTTCTGGCGAGGCGAAGGCGATACCCGGCACGTCGGCTTCGCGCCCTTGTTCGGGCACCAGTACAGCCACATCTGGATCGACTTCCGCGGCATCCGCGACGCGGTGATGCGCGAAGCGGGGTTCGACTATTTCGAGAACAGTCGTCGCGCGACCTTTACCAACTGGGCGTGGTGCAGCGTTAACCGGTTGCAGTGGGAGGGTTATTCAAAGACGCTGTGGGGCCTCACCGCGTGCGACGGGCCGGGCGACTTCAGGCTCAAGTACAAAGGCGAGATGAGACAGTTCTTCGGCTATTCCGCGCGGGGGCCGCTGATCGAGCCTGAGGGGCGCGACGACGGCACGATCGCGCCTACCGCGGCGCTCGGATCGCTTCCGTTCGCGCCCGAGATCGTGCTGCCCTGCGCCGAAGCGATGATGAAATGGCCGGGGCTGTTCGACCGCTACGGCTTCAAGGATGCGTTCAACCCGAGCTTCACGTTCACCGGGGTGAAAATGGAGACGGGGACGGCCGACGCGAAAAACGGCTGGGTGGCCAGGGATTATCTAGGAATCGACCAGGGGCCGATCCTGCTTCAGGCGGCCAATCATCGCGACGATTTCATCTGGCGCTACATGCGGCGCGTGCCAGCGATCCGGCGCGGGCTGGAGCTTGCGGGATTTACCGGCGGATGGCTGGCTAACGAACCGGCACAACGCGGCTGAGCTTCGAGACTCCGCTCTCGTTGAAAGCCTCGATCGCGACGTAATAGGGAACGCCGACGTTGAGCGAGCGCAGCTCCTTTTGAAGCGGCGCGCCATCGCCGAGCTCGTCCGCCCACAATTGATGAGTCAGCGTCAACCGGTCGGGCCGGATCCCAAAGCGGATATTGTAGCCGACTGCACCGGGGACCTTTGCCCAGCGGATGGTCGCGTCTCGCTGGTCGCGATGGCGGACTGCGGCAACCGATCCGGGTGTGGCGGGCACCCGGCCATTCGCCTTGCCGAAGACTCGGATGTCGCTGATCGCGAGGTTGGCCGCGCCAACGTGGCCATGGACGTAGCGGACGAACCGTGCGCGAACCGGCTCAGCCAGCACGAAATAGGCGTTCGGCCGGTCGCGGCGCGGCGGCTCGGTCCGCGCGATCTGCTGCCAGCGTTGACCGTCGCTTGACGCCTGGAGAACGAACTCGGTGTAGATATCGGGCGCATCCGCGAACCGGCCGGACTTATAGTCGGCGAAATCCACCTGCACCGCGCGAACGGTGTCCGTCTTGCCGAGATCGACCGTCA
>Ga0207703_10001096_pt1 | contig 25762 bp, 16 predicted proteins | sample KBSSwiS12_FD_184304 | JGI IMG/M metagenome (GOLD analysis project Ga0207703, IMG submission 184304) | Switchgrass rhizosphere microbial communities from Kellogg Biological Station, Michigan, USA - KBS Switchgrass S1-2 (SPAdes) (version 2) | ecosystem: Host-associated > Plants > Roots >...
TCCTGATACAAGGTGGGGAAGGCCTGCCCGGCCCCGAGCTCAAGGCGCTCAAAGCGAAGACTGCAGACGCGATCAGCGCGGCGCTGCAGACCGCCGGCTATCCCAAGTCCGCCGACCCTGCGCAGGCAAACATCACGCTCCTGATCCTGATCCTGCTCGCGTTCACAGTCGCCGCGACAGCGCTCTATGGCCCGCAGGCGTCAGCGCTTGTGGAGATGTTCCCGACGAAGGTGCGCTACACGGCGATGAGCCTGCCCTATCATGTCGGGACCGGCTGGGTCGGAGGTTTCCTCCCCGTCACCAGCTTCGCGCTCGTCGCGGTCACCGGCAATATCTACATGGGCCTGTGGTACGCGGTCGTGTTCACCGCCATTTCGCTGGTCGTCTCGTTGCTGTTCCTCAAGGAAACGGCGGGCAAGCCGCTCGAAGACTGCTAGCCCGCTACGGACACCAGTGAATGTCGATCGGCTGATCGGCCTCGGCGAGTACGCGGCCGATCGGCAGCTTCGAACTCTGTCCGTCGGCGATGGCCCCTTCGAGCAGCTCACGCTTGGCGTCGCCCGTGACGGTGATGAGGATCGTTCGCGCCGACAGGATCGCCGCGCGGGTCAGCGTTACCCGGGCAACCGGCGCCTCGGCCGGTAGGGGATCGGGCATCACCCCAACGGCGCGGCGCGCCTTTGGTGCATCCAGTGCGTCCTGCAAGTCGGGCCCGGGGAAAATCGACGCCGTGTGCCCGTCCGCGCCCATCCCCAGCCAGACCAGGTCGGGCGGCCACGACAGGTCCTGGAGCCGGGCGTCGGCGGAATTTCCAGCGAGCCTGTAGTCGGCAATCTCCGAGGCTATGGGAATGACGCGCGCGCCGGTCGGAAGGAATGCCTTGGCGATGGCCCGGACGTTCGACAGCTCGCTATCCATCGGAGCCAGCCGATCGTCCGTCGGGATGATGGTAACGCGCTTCCACTGCTGGTGCTGCGCCGCGATCTTCGGGAAGATCGCCGGGCCCGTCTTGCCGCCCGGAACCGCGATCAGCGACGCGTTACGGGCGTCGATCGCGCTTTCGACGATAAAACCAATGTCGCCGGCGACGGCATCGCCAAGCTCATCCAGGGAGTCGTATTCCCACCATTCCGCTTCGATCATCGGCGCGCTTTCCAGTTCGACTAGCGCGGAGGCTCCTGCCCGTAAGCCGCCCAATCTGCAACTGGCTGCCCGTATCTATTGACCGCAGGGCGGAAGCGGAAACGCGCGCGGGCGAGATCGCAGAATCCGGAATCGATTGCCGGGACGCCGGTGCCTCGATCGACGATGCATTGAATGACATAACCTCGCGGGTCGACCCTGAACCGGGCAAAGATCCACGCGCCCCGCGGCCATTGATCGAGGAACTCCCGAGGGAAATCGCGTCCCCTGAATGGCGGAGTGATCATCCGCGTTCGAACTGCCGCGAGCCCGTCGCCGCCTCCGCCCGGGCCGGCACCGCCCGCTCCGCTGCCAGTGCCAGTCCCCGCCCCGCCGGCGCCAGTCCCCGGTCCCGGCACATTGGACGCGCCCTGCGTTGGAGCGGTCCCCTGGCGCGGTGTCTCGCTCGTTGCGATTTTCGGCGGCTGAGGGATGACGATGGGCGGCTTGGGCGCGACGACCGGGGTCGCCTCGCTCTTGACGTTCTTGGGCGCAGCCCCACCCTCCTTTTCCTTCGGTTTCGACTGCTGCTGTTGTGCTGGCGGCGGTGGAGGTGGTGGCGGTTTCGGCTCCTCGATGTCGAACATCCGAAGCACGCTTTCCTGCCCCGGAAGCGGCATCTTTCCCGACAGATTCAGGAACGCGAACAGCAACGCCGCGTGAATCGCCACCACGGCGGCGATCGCGCCGCCTTTGTCGCGTGTGTCGAGGTCCGACCGATACATGTCGCCAACGTAACGCTAGCCCCGACCGACCGGTTGCTCAAAATACGCCGCGTTCTCACCTTCGCTCAGTCGCACTCGGCGACTTCCCGCCATTTCGACTGACGCACGCGAAGCAGGCTCGCGCCGCATCTCTTGCACCGGCTGCGCCAGATGCCGTCGACGCATCGCGCGCGAGACGCCGAGCGGCGGTGTCCGAAAACGCGGCACAAAATCAGAGAGAGTATCGCCCAGTCTTTCTTTGTCAGTGGCCGAGCGAAGAGCAGTCATGTGGAAATCCTCAGGGGCCGCAATGGCCAATTCGTATCATTTTGGCCTGCGTCCAATCGTCCTGGTTAGTGGCCCCTTAACCATGGTCTTTAGCCGCGCCTTTGCCTTGCCCTGCGACAAGCGTCGGCATGGAAAAGTCGGTCGCCCGGCGCACCCTGTGCGCGTTCGCCCTCGCCGCTTCCGCGGCATCATTTCAGACGCCCGCTGCCGCGCAGTCGTTCAGCAAGACCGAGGCGATTCTCGGCGGCCCGAGCGCGCTCCAGCTGCTCATGGCGCAGCAGTCCGGCAAGCCGGTTACCATCAGCCCGGCCCCTCGCCCGGCTTCCTACAGTTTTTCCGGCCTACCGGTCGTCCCCGCGATCCTGCGGGATACGCCCCCGGCGGTTAGCCCCGGCGTCCTCAACGGTCGCCCGGACATTTTCGGATCTGTCGCTCTTCGCGTCGGCCGTACGCCGCTCGACGCGCGCTGGCATCAGGTCGAGCATTCGCCGGTTAGCGGGACCGCGGCGCGCTACGCCGTGTCGCTCCGCGGCAAAGACTCCATCGAACGGCTCGAAGCCGTCAACTGGTACGTCAACAAGCGCGTCCGCTTCGTCGACGACCAGGTTCGCTGGGGCCGCCCGGACGTATGGTCTCCCGCGGATCAGACGCTGAACGCCGGAAAAGGCGACTGTGAGGACTTCGCGATCGCCAAGCTGGCAATGGCGCGCCGGGCCGGATTTGCCGATCGCGATCTCTATCTCGTCGTGCTGCGCGACCTCGTCCGCCGGGCGGATCATGCCGTTCTGGTCGTTCGCGCCGCCGGGCACATGTACGTGCTCGACAACGGTACGGACGAACTTCTCGATAGCGAGAGCGTCCGCGACTACCGGCCGATCCTGACTTTTGCGGCGGGCGCAACCTTCACTCATGGCTATCGGGTGCACCAGGCTCCGGTGAATATCGCCAGCGCCGAGGAAAAGCCGCTGACCCCGGCCGCGGACACGTCCGCTGAAGCCGACGATCAGCGCTCGCGCAACGCCTCGCTTCTCGCCTTCAACACGGGCTTGAGCAAATAAGTCAGAATGCTCTTGCGCCCAGTAATGATCTGGGTGTCGGTCATCATTCCGGGCGTGATCGGCAAGCGGCGACCGGCCGCCATCAGATAGCTCTTGTCGGTCTCGACGATCACCGTGAAATAGGCCTGCTTCTCAATCTCATCATAGATTGAGTCAGCCGACACCTGGACCACGCGGCCCTCGAGGCCGCCGTAGGTCGAGAAGTCGTAGGCCGTCACCTTGACCAGCGCCTTATCGCCAACCTTGATGAATGCGATGTCGCTCGGCTTGACCCGGGTTTCGACCAGCAGCTTGTCGCCGATCGGCACGACTTCCATCACCTTCTCGCCGGCCTGCACGTAACCGCCGATCGTCGTCACGTGGACGTCATTGACCACGCCATCGACCGGCGAACGCAGCTCCAGCCGGCCCGACTGGCCGACAGCGCCGCGCAGCGACTGTTCGTTGACCGCGATCTTCTGATTGACCTGGCTCGCTTCGTTGAGCGCGTCCTGGCGGAACGTGAACGAGGCTTCATTGGCCTGGTTCATGGCTTCGCTCACGGCCGCAATGGCGCGGCCCTTTTGTTCGCGCGCCGCGGCGATCCGGCCTTGCAGGTCGACGACGTCGCGCTGAGCGTTGGCAAGGTCGGTCTGCGGTACGATATTCTTGGCGGCGAGCGGCGCCAGCCGATCCACATTCTGTTGCGCCAGGACCAGGCTGCGTGACAGCGAGCTGATCGTGGCGTCAGCTTCGGCCGCTTCGCGCCGCCGCTGCTCCGCCGAAGCGCGCAGCGCCGCGACCCTGCTGGACAAGGCCTGACGACGAACTTCGCTTAGCGTCCCTTCCTCACCGCCGAGCGAAGTGGACGCGCCGGTTCCTTCGGCCTGAAGTCGCTCCGAACGAGCCTGCAATGCTTCGGTCTCGGCCTCGATTCCCCGGCTTTCCGGATTGTCGAGACGGGCGAGCAACTGGCCCTTTGAGACCCGCTGCCCCGACCTTACCAGCAGCTCGGCGATCGTGGCCGGCGTTGACGATTGGATGACCTGCACCTTGCTCGACGGAATCACCTTACCCTGGCCGCGCGTAACTTCGTCGACCTGGGCGATGCTTGCCCACAACAGGAACATGAAGAAGGCCGCGGCAGACGCAACGATGATCATTCGTGTGCCCGTCATCGGGCGACGATGCTTGATTGCGGGTCCAACGAGAGGAAGGCTGGCCATGACTTACGCTTACTCCGGATTAGCGGCTGGCGACTACGGTGCCGCCCGGTGCGGACGCGGCGGCCGCTGGCGCCGGCTTTCCCTCTTGCGAGGCGATCAGCCTGGCGGCCGAGGGTCCGCCCTCGTCCGGTCCCGGGATATGCAAGGTCCAGCCCTTCGACGTGTCGAGCAGTCCGCCGACATCGTTCGGCGCATGCCTCAGGATCGCTCCGTCGGTGACGGGTCCTGAAACGACGGCGACCTCATCGGTCGTCATCGGCGAGAAGGTCGGCTTGGACGGACGCATCGAGAGCGGGTCGCGAGGTTCGCCGATATAGCGGCCAGTGAAGGCGGCCGGCTGGCCCCACGCACCCGGCCAGCGATAGAAGATGTGCTGACCGATCTGAGCAACTTTGGCGAGCAAGGGCGCCCAGCGCGGAGCGACATAGTCGGCGTGATAGTGCGTCGCCTCTCCGACGGTCTTTTCGACATAGCCGGCCAGAGCCTGGCGCGCGATTTCCTCGGCACGCAGCCACGCGTCGTGAGCAGGAGCGCGATAAAGCGCGCCGTCGCAAACGAACGTGAACTGGCAAACGCCCGAGCCGGCGCCCTGGTAAACGACGCCGCACACGGACTTCGGGAAGGCCGGGTGGCGCATGCGATTAAGTATAACCTGAGCGACCGCTCGACGGCCTTCGGCCGGTTCGTAGCCAGCTTCGTAATAGACGGCCTGGGTCATGCAGAGGAGCGCCCGGCGCTGGTCGAGGTCGCTTCCGCCAAGCGCGAAAGGCTGGGCGGCGTGCAGCGTTCCGCCGGCGAACGGAAGCGCGGCATTGATCAGCTTCGCCTGGTCGCCAATCGCCTGGAAATCATTCACCCGCGCGCCGCTCGTTGCGTCGATCAGCTGTGCCGCCTTCGTCGGCGTGATCCGCACATTGATCGTGGACGCGTCAGCCGCGCCGCGGAGTGCGAGCAGACCGATCGAGAGAGCAATAGTCACGGCGACAACGAGCGCGAACGCCACGTCCGTGCGCAAACCAGCGACCCTCTTCGGGAGACGAAGTGCCAGCGCGCTCATTGCTCTGCCGCCTTCGGCTGCTGGGCAGCATTGCTGAGATGCTTCAACACCTCGTCCCGCGGCCCGTCGGCGAGGATCTTGCCGCCGTCGATCACAACCAGCCGATTGACGATCGAAAGCATGTTGTGGCGATGCGTCGCGACGACGAGCGCCTGGTCAGGGCCGAGAGCCGTCTTCAGATGCTCGATGAAATAGAGCTCGGTCTGCGTATCCATCGACCCGGTCGGTTCGTCGAGGAACAGGACCTTGGATGGGCTCACGAGGGCGCGGGCAAGGACGAGCAAGGCACGCTGTCCGCCGCTGAGGCGTGACCCACGCTCGCCGACCGGGAGATCGAACCCGGCTGCATCGCGCGACAAGAAAATGTCGGCGCCCGAGCGGACGACCGCGTCGATCAGCTGTGCATCGTCGGCCTTGGCGGCGCCGAGCATCAGATTGTCGCGTATCGTCCCGCTGAATACTTCCGCATCCTGCGCAACGAAGCGGAAGGCCTCGCGCAGCTGGTGCGGATGGTACTGCCGGCTGTCGAGCCCATCGACGAGCATTTCGCCCTCTGTCGGCGCGTAGAGGCCGGACAGGACCCGTCCAAGCGTCGACTTGCCCGATGCGACGCGGCCGATAACTCCGATCCGCTCACCCGGATTGATCTTGAGATTGATGCCGTCGAGCGAATCCCGGCCCGCGTTGGGATAGCGAAACGAAACGTTGGCGAGCTCGATATGTCCGGCGCGGATTTCGGGAACGATGCTGCGCATCGCCACCTGGCGCTCGTCCTGCGCCTCCATCATCCGCTGCAGCGAGTCGAGCGTCGCGAACGCCTGCTTGCCGCGGGTAATGAGGAAAGCGAGCTGTCCCACCGGCTGCAGTGAGCGGCCCGAGAGCATGATGATCGCGATGATCGCGCCCATCGTCATCTCGCCTTCCTGGAAGCGGTAGAAGCCGCCGATCAAGAGGCCGACGCTGATCAGCTGCTGCGAGATGCTGGCGAGGTTGACGGCGACTGCCGTCAGCCGCCGCATCCGTTCTCCGGTCGCCGCCGACATAGCCGAATAGCGACGCCAACGGCCGAGCATCTGGCCTTCGGCGCGCGCAGCCTTGAGCGTCTCCGCGCCCGCGATCGATTCGACGAGGACCGAATGCTGCAGGCTCGAATCCGCCTGCGCGTCGAGCGCGGCGCGGCCCATCGCCTTTTGCAGGCTGAGTCCCGCGATCAGCATCAGCGCGATGCCCGCGATTGGCACGAATACCAACCAGCCGGCGAGGAGGGTGATCAGTCCCAGGAACAGAACCAGGAACACGACGTCGACCGCAAGCACGACCGTGGTCGAAGCGAAGAAGTCGCGCACCATCTCGAACTCGGAAACGCGCCGGGCGAAAGCGCCGGTGCTGCCCTGGCGCTCGGCCATGGGCAGGTTCATCACCTTTTCGAAGAGCTTTTGCGAAAGCCTGGCATCGAGCTTGCGGCCGACCTCGTCGATCAGGCGCGCACGAGCGACACGCAGTGCGAAGTCGAACGACAGCGCCAGGATCACGCCCGTGGCCAGCACCCACAAGGTGGAGATCGACTTGTTCGGGATCACCCGGTCATACACATTCATCGTGAACAACGGCATCGCGAACGCGAGCATGTTGACGACCAGAGCCGCCAGATAGACCGGCCAGAATTCCTTGCGGACCTTCCAAACCTCGGACCAGAACCAGTGCGAGCGTTTTGCCTTATCCCACGGCCGCTCACCCTCCCGCTCGCGAGTGGGATCGGTTTCCACGACAATCGCTCGTCCGGTGTAGGCCGGCTCGAGCTCTTCGAGCTTGATCCACGTCGGCTCGGCAAGGCCGGGCGCGTAGATCAGCGCATCGTTGTCGCGCGTTTCGAGCAGCACCGCCGCGCGCTCGTCGCTGAGCTCGAGCACCGCCGGGCACTGGCGCGCCGGCCAGGCCTTGAGGCGCCGAGCGATCGGCTGAGCGCGCATGCCCACCTGCTCGAGCGCAGGCTCAATCTGGTGAAACGGAAGCGTGCCGTCATCGGCAAGGGCAAGGCCCGCGCGGAGGAGAACCGGCGACGATGGCCGGTCCGCCTCACGCGCGAGGTAGGTCAGACAGTCAAGGACGGGGTCGATTTCACGCGACCGATCCGCATCAAGCCAATTCATGAAACTCACAAACCGTCCTTTGCACTTTTACCTGCCGGCCGGCGGGTTGTTCGCGTCCGCCATGGCCGCACCGGTCGTCGCCGGGGCTGCAGCAGGCGTCCCCGGACCCATGGCCGGGTACGGCACGCTGTTTTCCTGCAGATCCGCCGGCGGGATCGGGTTGACGTGGAATTGCGCCCGCTCGCCACCGCCCGCCGCGGCCGGCATTTGCACGCCGAGGCATTCGATCAGCTTGTTGGCGGCCGCAAGCACGCGATACTGCGCATAGAGCTTCGCGAGACGTGCGGTCTCGGTCTGCGCCTGCACGTTGTAGCGCGAGTTCTGCGCGTCGAGCACGTCGAGCAGCGAGCGGCGGCCGATGTTGAACTGCTCGCGGTAGCTCAGCAGCACGTCGTCCGAGATCTTGGCCTGCGTTTCGAGCTCGCTCACCAGCGCCGTTTGGTTGACGAGACGGCTCCAGGCCGTCCGTGTGTCTTCCTCGGCCTGGCGAGTCGTCGAGAACAGCCGACCATGGACCTCATCGGCCCGGTTCTGCTGCTCGCGAACATTGGCTTCCTTGATTCCGCCATTGTACAGCGTCCAGCGGAGCACGGCATTGGCCTGCAGGTCGGTCGTCCGGCCCGCGAAGCCGTCAATGTCGTGACCGGCACGAGCGCGGCCCTCGAGATAGAATTTCGGACCGATGTCGGCCTTCGCCGCGCGAACTTCCTCGCGCGCCGTGTTGAGGTCGGCGATCGCTTCCTGAACCCGCGGGTTGTTGTTGCGGGCCAGCGCCTCGGCGTCCTCAAGGGTCGCCGGCATGCATGGCGACACGTCCGGCGGCAATGACACGGTGTCGATCGGGACTCCGGTCAAGGTCCGGAAGGTGATCGCCGCGGTGTCGAGGTCCTCGCGAGCCTCGGTCACACGGGCACGCGCCGACTGCAGGCGCTCTTCGGCCTGCTGTTGATCGGCGATGCTGATCGAGCCCTTGGCAACACCCTCGCGCAGATCTCCGACCAGGCGCTCGTGGAACGTCACGTTGTCCTGGGCGATCGCGACCAAACGCTGCTGAAGCAGATAGTCGATGTAGGTCCGCGAGACATTGAGCGCGACGAACTCGGAGCGCTCCTCGACGCGGGCCGAAGCAGCGTCGGTGCGCGACGCCTGACGGCGGATCTCGGCCTCGCGGCCGCCGCTGTCATAAAGCAGCTGCTGGACGATGAGGTCGCCCTCGATCGGCCACAGGGTCTGGTCGGCAAGGCCGATCGAACGGCGGGTCGGGTTGCGCAGGCTGCGAACTCCGACGGAGCCTTCGACCGAGACTCGGGGATACCAGAGACCTTGTCCCTGCTTCCGCTCTTCGCGCGTGGCTGCCGTATTGGCGACGGCCTGGCGAATTTCGGGATTGGTGTTCAGCGCCGATTGAACGGCGTCACGCAGTTCTACTCCGAATGCAGGTGACGCGCACAGCAGCACCGCTCCGGGAACGATCATCGTCCAGTGCTTCTTTGTCATGGTACCCCCTTCTGGTCGTTTCGGGACCTCCACCGTCCACAGGTGGAGGTCCCGTTTATGTCGATAACTTCAGTTACGCGTGTGTCGGAGCAGCATCGACGTGAACCATCATGTGCTCCATCGTGAAGGCTGCGTTCGCCGCCGTGAAGCCGGCAAAAGCGCTGCTGTCCCCGTTTGGAACGGCCGCACCGGCGTGGCTTGCCAGGGCCTCGAGCGCGGAATGCGCACCACCCTGGCTCGGCAGCGAGCTCAGCACGCTGTCGATGTCCGGGCCGCTGCCGCCGCCATGAAGGGCGTCGGCGAGAACCTGGCCAATGACCTGGTTGTGCTGGGCCCCGCTGACGCCGGCATTAGCCGCCGCTACCAGCTGCGCCGCAGCCGGCATGATGATCGAGGCGGCCGTTGACGAGCCGGCCCCGGCATCTTGGACTGGAGCCGAGCTTTGAAGAAGCTCGGTCGGCGCCTGGTTCGCCTGCGATTCGCTGCCGGCGACCGACAGGCCGTTGGCCGCACCCGCATCCGAGGCGTGAGACGCCGCAGCCTGAGGGGCTGCCGCAGGAGCGCCGTTCGGCAGCAGGTCGCTGCTGTGATTGCCGCTGACCGCGTCGACCGCCACCGGAGCAAATGCCTGCGTGTGCTGCGCCGCAATTCCGGTGAGCGCAGTCGTTGCCGCAAGAGTCGCCACGGTGGTCGCCGCTGCCGACGATTCCGCCGCAATGCCAGCCGCCGCCAGCGCGCCCATCAGCACGCTGTTGGTGGCCGAGCGAGACTCGGTCACGAACGCCGCGTCGGCGAGGACGCCGGTCGTACCGTCGGTCCGGGTGTAGCTGCCCGTTCCGGCAACCTGGACGTCGCCGCCGGCCGCCGAGTAGCTGATCCCGTCGGAGCTCAGCGAGATGCTCGCAATGCCCCGAGCGGTCAGCGACTGCAGCTCACCCGCGTCGACCGCGCCGTTGCTGTTGGCGTCCTGCCACACGGCGAAGTTGCCGAAGTTGGCATCCGCCGAGGACAGCTGACCGTCGTGGTTGCTGTCAAAGGCGGCAAGCGCCTGCAGGTCGGTAACCCCATTGCCGCCGAACACGAACTCCGAGGCAGATACGTTGCCGTCGTGGTTGGCGTCGTTGACCAGGATGCCGTCCTGCGGGCTGACCCAGGCCGTTGAGACCGAGCCGCCACCGTAGTCGTAATGCACGCCGGAGTCGGTCGCGAGGAAGTGCGTTCCGTCGCCGTTCAAGTCGAGCACGACCGGCGCCACGGTCGTGACCGCTGCGCCCAGCGAGATCGCGCTCGTCGAGTCCGCACTGGCAGTGACGGTCGCGTGGATCGTCTGCGTGATCGAGTCTCCGTCGCCATCCTGGATCGTGACGTTGAACGTCAGGTCCGCATTCTGGTCGGTAGTCGTAGTCGTGAGGAAGCCGATCGAAGTGATCTTGAACGGCGCGTCACTGACGTCGGTGGAGAAGGCCTGGGTGCCGCTGCTGCCGCCTGTATCACCGATCGCGCCGTTGAGATTGGTCGCCGAACCGATGATACCTTCGTCCGAGCCCGCAATTTGAGCGCCGACGATAACCAGGTTCGTATTGCCGTTCTGGTAATCGTTTGCCTCGATGACGACCAGGCCGTCATTGTTGTCGAGGACTATGCCCGAATAAGGCGTGCCGGCGAGCGTGGCGTTGCTGGTGATGATGTCGCCGTTCTGAACCATGACGGCCTGGGTCGTATATTGGCCGGTCACGGTATCGTATAGCTTCAGCACGACGATCATGTCTTCGGAGCCACCGATACCATCCAGCTGGATGAACATGGACGTCGAGCTTGTCGTCGGAACGCCGCCAAGCGTACCGCCCGGATCGGTAGCGTAGAGATTGAAGTCGAGGACTTCACCGCCTTGGATCGTATTGCCCGCGACACCCGCCGCTGTGCTTGAGACCTGGACGGTGCTCATCGCCTGGGTGAAGAGCTCGAGATTGGCGAAGTTGTTCGTCGTCACAGGACTGAAGTCGTTCGCCGAGCCCTGCGTGGTGAACAGATTGTCCGAGCCCGTGCCTGCACCCGGCTCAGCGACGCCCGAGAACTGGACGAAGAAGTCCGTGTCGAGCTGCGCGACCGTCACCTCGGGAGCTCCGCTGCCGCCCGAAGGAACCTGATAGCTGACAAAGTCGCCGGCGTCCGCCGTGCCTGTGGAGAGGATGCTGAAGCCCGAGATCGGATCCTGCAGGTCAACGGTGTAGGTACCGGAGGCCTTGTCAAACGTCAGCGTGCCGGTCTCATGCGCGACGCCGCCAGTTCCGGTTGGGTAATCGAAGCTGAAGGTGAACACCGCACTCGATGAGTTTTCGGACGTCTGGGTGATCGTGTAGTTCGACACAGGATCGCCGTTAACCGTCGCGCTGCCCGTGACGAGCTTGAACACGTCATTGTTAGTCGGCGCTCCGTCCGCCCCCAGAAGGTAATGGAACCCGCCGGTAGCCGCGACATCGCCGCTGTTCTGGATATTGATGTTATCCACCGCGGTGAGGACCGGCCCCGAATCCTGGAACTGGATATGGCTTCCGATTGCCAGGGATTGAGTGGCCGAATCGCCGTCGGCGTCGGTCACCGTGACAACCGCAAGGACTGCTCCGTTCGCGATCGACACCGAGTCATCAGCGTTGTTTGCGTCCGGATGCTGGATCGAGAGGTACTCAACCGTGCTGATGTGGCCGGTGCTGTCGATCGCGATCGCAAACGCCGCCTTGCCGTCGTCGGCGCCCCCGCTCACCCGCCCGACAATCAGATTGCCTTCCTTGAAGAGAAGGATGTCATGCCCGTCGGTCGTGTTGAGGCCGGAGTCTACGCCCGCCGAAGAGACGTTGAGGCTGAACCCGGTGGTGCCAGGAGTATCCGCCCCGACCGAGCTCCCCGTCGAGGCAACGATCGCAGTCGCGTTCGTTGCATATTGCGGAAGGTCGGTATCGCTGCCAACCGTCGTGACGCCGCTGAACAGGGCAATGACGCCCGCGTTCGTGGTGTCGTTCGAGTCGATCTGGATCCCGACAGACTCGTCGAGACTGACGTTCGAGCCAGTTGCGACGATCGCCGCGTTCGGCGTGTCGTCGTCAACGTTGACGACGATCGAGCCGGTCGCGCTGTCGCCGTCGTGATCGGTCACGTTATAGCTGATCGTGAACGTCTGGTTGTTCTCATCGCCGCCCGCAGCATGCAGGATCGGCGCGACCTGAGTCACCGTGTACGCCCCAGTTGAGCTGTTGACCGTGAGCGTCAGGACGTGGGTCGCACCCTGGAGCACCCAGAGATCGCCATTGCCCTGGAGCGAATAGCTGAAGCCCGCCGGAGCGCCCGTCGCCAGGTAGGCGATCGAGCCCGCGCCGTCCGCGCCGTAGGAGTGACCCAGCGTGCCCGTCGTATTGGTTGCATTGGGGTCGTCACCCGTGCCGCCCGAGTTGCCGCCCGCAAGCGCGTCGTCGTCGAGCTGCACCGCAGCATTCGCCGAAACCGTCGGCGTATCGTCGTCGACGTTGACGACGATCGACCCGGTGGCTGAATCGCCGTCGTGATCGGTCACGTTGTAGCTGATCGTGAACGAGACGTTGTTCTCGTCGAGACCAGCCGGATGATCGATCGGCGCGACCTGGGTGACGCTGTAGGCACCCGTCGAGGCGTTGACCGTCAGGGTGAGGACATGGGTCGCACCCTGCATCACCCACAGGTCGCCGTTGCCCTGAAGGCTATAGCTGAAGCCGGCAGGAGCGCCGGTGGTCAGATAAGCGACCGAGCCCGCACCATCGGCACCGTAGGAGTGCGCCAGTATGCCCGTCGTATTGGTTGCATTGGGGTCGTCACCCGTGCCGCCGGCATTGCCGCCAGCAAGGGCATCGTCGTCGAGCTGGACCCCAGCATTGGCCGAAACCGTCGGCGTATCGTCGTCGACGTTGATATTGATCGTGCCAGGAGCACTGTCGCCGTCGACGTCCGTCACCGTGTAGTTGACGGTGAACGCCTGGTTGTTCTCGTCGCCGCCGGCCGCGTGGGTGATCGGCGCGTTCTGAACGACGCTATAGGCACCCGTGGTGCTGTTCACAGTGATTGTGAGGACCGTCGTTCCGCCCTGCTGGACGAGAACGATGCCCGCGCCGCCCGAGACGTAGGTGAAGCCCGCCGGAGCGCCGGTCAGCAGCACGCCGAAGGTCAGTGGGGCGTCGCCGCCGGAGCCCGGGAGCGTCCCGGTCGCATTGACCGAATTGGGATCGTCGCCGACGCCGCCGGAGTTGCCGCCAGCTAGTGCATCGTCATCGAGGCCGACATTGACGTTGCCGCCAGTCGGCGCTGAGTCGTTGATGTTGATCGTCAGCGTCGCGGTGACCGAGTCACCGTCAGCGTCGGTCAGCGTGTAGGTGAAAACATCCTGCACAGCGCCCGGCGCGCCGGCGTCGCGAGTGTAGGTGTAATTGCCGTTAGCATCGATCGCGAGCGTTCCAAAGGAGCCGTGGATCGACAGGAAGCCACCCGAGAACGTCGTATCCGTGCCGTCGGTGCCCTGGATCGCGGTGATGTGGCCTGGCTGGTCGGCGCCGGCATTGTCGGCGTTGCCCGCGCCTTCGTTCGTTCCGACACCTGTGATCACGTTACCGGTCGCGGTCGTGCCGGCCGGCAGAACCGTGTCGGTGTCGTTGTTCGCGTGCGGTCCATCGTCCTCGAAGTTGAGGTTCTGGCCGATGTTCAGCGTCGCGCTCTGCTGATCGCCGTCCTTGTCGGTGACCGTCGCGGTCAGCGAGATGAGGTTGTCGGCGCTGAGCGTGACGCTGTCGTCCGGGTTGTTCGGATTCGGGTGCTGAAGCGCCAGAATCTGGTCGAGCGTGACGTTGCCCGAGGTATCGACGGTGACGGTGAACGAAAGCGCGCCCCCCGCATTGCCGACATGTCCTTCGATTACGCCATTGTTGTTGACGAGGACGATCGGCTGGCCGGTCGCGCTATCGATGAGGCCGCTGTTCGCGCCCGGCGACAGGACGCTCAGCGCATAGGTGACCGTTCCGGCGCCGTCCGCACCGAACGCGCTGGTGAACGCACCCGCAAACGACTGCGTGTCATTGGTCGCGAGGACCGTTTCATCGACCGTCAGGCTCGCTTCCGAACCGGAGAGCTGGATCGACGGGCCGTCATCCTCGAAGCCGAGGTTCTGGCCGATGTTGAGCGTCGAGCTGGCCGTGTCGCCGTCGAAATCGTGGGCCGTGGCAGTCAGGGTGACGAGATTGTCGCTCGCCAAGGTGACGCTGTCGTCCGGATTGGTGGGATCCGGATGCTGAAGTGCGCGGATCTGGTCGAGCGTGACGTCGCCGGCAGCGTTGACGCTGACGGTGAACGCAAGCGCGCCGGAAGCATCACCCACGTGGCCTTCGACTACCGCGCCGTTCTGGACGAGCACGATGGCGGAGCCAGTCGCGACGTCGATCAGGCCGGTTGCCCCGGCATTGATGCCGAGCGCGTAGGTGATCGAGCCCGCTGCGGCGGGGCCGTCGGCGCCAAAGCTCGCGGTGAAGTTCGCGGCGAAGTTCGCGGTGGCGTTGGTCGACAGATCCGTCTCATCGACGATCAGGTTCGGCTCACCATGCTCGGCAAGGCCGATGGAGGGGCCGTCATCCACGAAGTGGAGGTTGGCGCCGATTCCGACGCTGGCCGAGCCAGTAACCGAATCGCCGTCCTTGTCGACGACCGTCACGCTGCGCGTGAGCGTGATCGAACCGTCCGTAAGGCTCATAATGTCGTCGGTGAACGGAGCGCCCGTCGGGTGCGGATCGGCGGTGTGGTCGATCTGGCTGAACTGGGTCAGCGTGACGATGCCGGTGTTCGTGGTCGACACGGTGAACACTGTGTTCGAGGCATCGATCCCGCCCGAAGTGGCCGAGGTCGAGCCCACGATGACGCCGCCGACATTGTACAGGTTGATCGCGACGCCATGCGAGAAGAGGCCAGAGGCTCCGCCCGTCGTGCTGAGCGCATAACCGTCCGTCGTGCCGGCGCCGGCGCCGTCGGCACCGGGGGACGAGGTTGAGCCGCTGAACACGCCGCTGAAATTGGCGGTCGTGCTGACGGCCTCGCTGCCCGCACCGATGGTCGCTGCGTCGTGCGTGGTCAGGCTGACTTCGGCGTCCGGACCCGCGGTGACCGAAACGGTCGGGGTGTCGTCGTCGACGTTGATGTTCAGCGTTCCAGGAGCGCTGTCGCCGTCCTGGTCGGTGACCGTGTAGTTGATGGTGAAGCTGACGTTATTCTCATCGCCGCCAGCCGGATGCAGAATCGCCGCATTTTGGACGACGCTGTAGGACCCGTCCGCCGGATCGATCGTGATCGTCAGGACCGTGACTGTGTTGCCACCCTGGACCTGCTGGACGAGGATCGAGCCGTTGGGCCCGTCGACATAGGTGAAGCCCGAGGGGGCGCCTGTGTTCGACAAATCCCAGGTAAGTACACCATCACCGCCGGAACCGGGCAGGAAGCCGGTCGCGTTGACGCTGTCCGGGTCGTCGCCGACGCCGCCGGGATTGCCGCCGGCCTTGGCATCGTCGTCAAGCTGGACGCTGACCGTGCCCGCTTCCGGCTGCGTGTCGAGGAGGGTGAAGACTTCCTTGAACGAGGGCGGAGTGAAAACCAGCTCCGTCGGCGGAATGAGGTCGCCGAGGGGAACGCCCGGATCGAGCGGGCTGACCGGGACTTCGAAATTGCCGCCGCTGCTCTGCGTCGTGCCGGCGGCGGGCCGCGGCTCGGCGTCAATCAGGAGCGCCGCAAGGTTGGTCGAGGGAACTTCGACTCCGCCAAGCACCAGCTGGGGAACAAAGACCGCGCCGTCGACGATGACGATCTGGGTCCCGTCTGGCATGTTGATGATGAGGTCGCGACCGACCACGTGAACGTCATTGAGGTCGACGCCGGCAGGCAGGGTAACGACGCCGTCGGGACCTGGAATGACCTTCTGTGCATTATCGCTGACCTTGATCTCGCCGCCGCGGCTGATCACCAGGTCGGCGACCGAGCGCCCACCCTTCGAATCTGCGAGCGTATATTGGAAGAGGTCGCGGAAGTTCGCGGGCGCGTGTCCGTCCGCGACATACTTATAGTTGCCGTGCTCATCCATGACGAGCGTGCCGAAGCGGCCGTCGACGTGAAGGCTGGCGCCGTTGTCGGACGCATCGGTCCCACCCGCACCGCGAACGGTGACGACATGGCCGCTTTGCGGCGTGTCGGCCCCGGCCTTGCCGGTGATCGTTCCGGCGCCGGTGATGACATTGCCCGTCGCCGGGCCGTTGCTGCCGTTGGCTAGCGTATCGGCATCGTCATGCGCCTCTGGCGCCGACGAGCTGCTGATCGAGCCGGAAGTGTCTTCGTACCGCATGTCTTACTACCCCTGCCTTCATCCGGCGCGGGGAAACCCCACGCACGGTCAATTGCGCTTACGAGAGTGGCCCCCAGTCGCCATTCCGTTCAACGGAAAAGGTTAACGATTGAGAGTCGGAATCCCGCGCTCGCGAAACAAAGACCACTGGCTGCTGCGTTTGGCAAGCTTGTCATAAAGAGACGAGGTGCGAACCGAATCATTTCAGGTTAGTGACACAAGTATAGATTGGTTAACGACGCAAATATTACCGGTGACATCGACTGGAGGATTATGTCAGATGCAATCGAGCATTAGGCAGAAAGATAAGACGGACCTTACCTTTGGATAGTAATAGATAGCCATATTTGTGTGATCTTTAGGGCGTCGTCGCATGGCGGGACATGGTCGTTCCGCGGGGGAAATGCTTAACACTTGTTTAATAGCGACGTTTATCGGAATCGATATGGAGTGCCGCAAAGTGTTGGGGCTCCGACAAAAAAGTGCCCCGACGCCGTCCCGAATTGGGACGCGACGCCGATCCCGGGAACCGAATCGGCGCGACTCGGAAGCCCCTGACGCGGAGTCGCGTACAGACTCTCTGGACGTGTCGGAAAGTTGGCGGAGAGGGTGGGATTCGAACCCACGGTACGGTTGCCCGTACGCCGCATTTCGAGTGCGGTGCTTTCGACCACTCAGCCACCTCTCCGCAGGGGGTGTCGCGCTTGCCGGAAGGGCCCGCCGGGTCGGACGCGGGGCGCTCTAACAGCGGAGCCGACGGTTGCCAAGCGAGCGCGTCGGCCGCGCTTGCTGCCTCATCGGTTCCGAAATCGATTCAAAAAATGCGGGCTCGCCTTAATAATCGAATAGCCGCGCCTCGCGCCCGAAACTTAGGCCCTCGTCTCCCACTTGGGAGATGGAGGTAGACATGCTTACGCTTTTGACTGCTTTGGCGATGACGGCGGCCGCTGCCGACGGCCCGGATGCCGGCGAAATCCACGCATGCCCGGATGCTGGCGAGATTCACGCCGGCGAAATTCACAAGGCTGGCGACACCTGCGTGGATCCGAAAGGCGTGATCTGGACCTTTGACGGCGTCATCTGGACTAGTCCCGACGGCGTGATCTGGTCCGCTGACGGAGTCATTTGGTGAACCGAACCAACGCGGTAGCCTCGTGATGAATGGTCGTCGGGCCGGGCATTGCCCCGCCTGGCTTGGCGACCTGATTTTGACGGCGGTTGTTTGGGGCCCGGTCCTGACTAGATAAGTCGGCATGCCCCCATTTGCCCCCATCGATCGTTCGACGCGCATGGCAGCGTCGATTGGAATGCCGGAGGCCCGCTTCGCGATCGGCGATGTCGTTCGCCATCGGATCTTCGACTTCCGCGGCATAATCTTCGACGTCGATCCTGAATTTTCAAATACCGAGGAGTGGTACGAAGCCATTCCCGAGGCCATTCGGCCGCGAAAGGACCAGCCCTTCTATCATCTTCTCGCGGAGAATTCGGAGACCGCCTACGTCGCCTATGTCAGCCAGCAAAACCTGCTCCCGGACGAGAGCGACGAGCCGGTCGATCATCCGGCGATCGCTGACATGTTCGAGCGGATTGAGGGCGGCCGCTACCGGCTGCGCCCCGATCTCAGACACTAACGCCGCGCACGACCTCCATTCCTTTTGCTGTTGAGCACTTGGCTAGGTTGGCTGACCGAGCGGCTTCTCCATCCGCACGAGCGGCACTTCGATGCCATCGACGTTGACCTTGATCACCGGTTCGGCCTCGGCATAGCCGCAGTCCCGGTAGAGCGGCACGCCGGCCATCGTCGCCATCATCGTCGCGCTTCTGAATCCAGAGCGCATCGCGGCTTCCTCGCACAACCTGATCACCAACCGGCCTACGCCTTGCCGGGCGAAGCCGGGATCCGTGTACATCGCCCGGATTCGCGCGGAATCGGTTGCCGGGTCGAGCGCCTCCGGTTCCCGGGACACCACGCTGGCGTCTCCGCCGTATAAGGTCGATCGCCAGCTCCAGCCGCCGCACCCCGCGATGCGGTCACCGCTTTCAACTACGAAATAGGTGCCGTCGCGGATCAATTGCGTGTCGAGCCCCATGACCTTGTGGCTGACCCGCACCTGCTCGGGGGTGAGGTGGCCCGACTGGAGCATCTCGATCGACCGGCGCATGACCTCGCGCAGCCCGTCCAGGTCGTCGAGTGTCGCCAGGCGGTGAGTGAAGCCCCCCATTCGCTCAATAACCTTCGACATCCCCGAGATTGAGGCGGGGATCGATCGCGCCATAGAGCTTCTGCTGGCCGAGCGGCTTCGCGTGAATTGCCGGCGCTCCAACCAGGATCGCGGCGACATGGTTGCCGTACTCCATCGGAACGACCCTGTGGCCCATGGCTTCCAACTTCGCGACCGTGTCGGCGCTTAGCCCGAATGGCTCGTAGCCGATCTCGTCGGGCAGCCACTGATGGTGGATCCGCGGCGCGTCGACCGCCTCGGTCACCGTCATTCCGAAATCGATCATATTGCTGATCGTTTCGATCACCGCCGAGGGAATGCGGCTTCCGCCAGGCGTTCCGACGACCATCACCAGCTTGCCGTCCTTGGTGACGATCGTCGGGGTCATCGATGACAGCGGGCGCTTGCCGGGGGCGACGGCATTGTTCGGGCCTTCGACGAGGCCGTACATATTGGGCGCGCCCGGCTTGGCCGAAAAATCGTCCATCTCGTCGTTCAGCAAGATGCCGGTGCCCGCCGCGGTGACGTGCGCTCCGAACCAGTCGTTGAGCGTGTAGGTGAGCGAAACCGCGTTGCCGTCCTTGTCGACGATCGAGAAATGGGTGGTGCTCGTGCCTTCTTGGCCGAAGCCCGGCGCCGGCAGGCTCGACGAGGGCGTCGCGCGGCGAGCGTCGATCCCCTGGCGAAGTGCTGCCGCGTAGCCCTTGTCGATGAAATGGGCGGTGTCGACGGTGACGAAGCTGGGATCGCCGAGGCTCACATTACGGTCGTGGTAGGCGCGGCGCAGCGCTTCGGTAAGGAGGTGGGTTCCAGCCGCTGAATGGAAGCCGAGGTCGCCGATCGGGTAGCCTTCGAGAATGTTGAAGGTCTCGCACAGCACTACCCCGCCGGAACTCGGCGGCGGGGCCGAGATCATGTGGTAGCCGCGATAATCGCACTCGATCGGCCTGAGCGAGCGCGCGCGGTAGGCGGCAAAATCGCGGGTCGACAGGATTCCCCCGCCCGCTTTGCTCGCCGCGACGATCTTCGCCGCGATCGGCCCGTTGTAGAATGCTGCGGGACCATGGTTGGCGATCTGCGACAGCGTACGTGCAAGATCGGTTTGCACCAGCCGCTGCCCGGGTTTCCACGGCTGGTTGCGATTAAGGAAGATCGCCGCGCTCGGCCGATCCTTGCGAAACTCATCGGCCGCGTCGGCGAGCATGTCGGCGTCGCCCTGGTCGAGCACGAACCCGTCGCGCGCGAGCCGGATCGCGCTGGCCATCAAGGCCGCCCTCGCTCGCGTCCCAAATTTCGTCCGTGCCAGTTCGAGCCCTGCGACGGTGCCGGGCACGCCGACTGCGAGATAGCCGCGCCGGCTTCGCTCCGGAACCGGATTGGCGTTGGCGTCGAGGAACATTGTTGCGGTTGCCGCCGCAGGCGCGGTTTCGCGAAAGTCGATGAATGCCGTGCGCCCGTCATGGAAGCGGATGGTCATGAAACCGCCGCCGCCGAGATTGCCTGCCTCGGGGAAGGTGACGGCCAGCGCGTAGCCCACCGCCACGGCGGCATCGACAGCGTTGCCGCCGTTCCTGAGCACATCGACCCCCGCCCTGGATGCGAGCCGGTGCGCGCTGACAACCATGCCGTGTTCGGCCCCGATCGGCGTGGGCGAGGCGGGGTTCGCCGCCGTCCCCCATGCCAGCGCGAACGCGCCCAGCGCCCCCGTCACGAAGCTCGATCGCTTGGGAATCATCCATTTCTCCGGCCAAAAAAGAGGGGAGCCGAAGCTCCCCCCTGAAGTCGAATGTCGAGCCGATCAATATTTGACGCGGACGCGGACATAATAATAGCCGCCGTTGATCCCGAATGGGCCGCCGAGGCGTGGGTAGACCTGGCCGTCGGCGGTGCTGCCGGTGAGCACGTAGATCGGGTTCGACGCCGAATTCGCGATCTTGTCCGGATGCGTGTCGAAGATGTTGTTGGCACCGAGCGTCAGCGTGAAGTGCTGCATGAAGGTGTAGCTGAGATCGGCATCGGTGGTCCACTTGGCACCGAACTTCTGGCCCGGATAGTCGTTTTCGTCTCGCCACCAGCCGTAATAATTCTCGCGCGCGTTGAACAACCATGGCCCGCGCAGGAAGTTTGCGGACAGCGTGGCGCGATGGTTCGGCGCGAGGTGAGCGATGTCGATTCTCTGGGAGTCGCTGATCACGGCCGGGTCGAACTTGGTCACCTTCGACTTGTTGTAATTGTAGGCGAGCGTCATCGTCAGGTTGCCGTCGAAGATTTTGTGCCGCCAGGTGCCGACGAAATCGATGCCCTTGGTTGAGGTATCGAAAGCGTTGGTGAAGAAATTGACGTCTCCGCCTTCGCCGACCGCCGCCAGCTCGGGCTGAGCGATGATATCGGCCGCGGTCACGTGGAAGGTCTGCGAAATGCCGATGCGGTTCCTGACCTTGATGATGTAACCATCGATGGTCATCGTCAGCGTCGGCGTCGGCTTGATCACCACACCCGCGCCGTAGTTCCTCGACTTCTCGGGCTTCAGCCCAACCGACCCGAAATATTGCGAGATCGGGCTGTCGACCGGATAAGTGCCGGTCTGTACCTGGTTACCGGCGACGAAGTTGGTGGTCAGGATCGCGTCGTTGGTCTGGCCGGGCGACGGTGCGTGGAATCCGGTGCCGAGGGTCGCGCGGACCGAGAGCTCCGGAATGACACGGTAGATGCCGTTGACCTTGTAGACGAAGCTGCCGCCGAAGGAGTGGTAATGCTCATAGCGGCCGGCAACACCCATGCTGAGCTTGTCGGTCACGTCAGCTTCGACGTCGCCGTAGACGCCCCAGCTCCAATCGCTCCAGCTTCCGGCATAGGTCGGGCTGGTGCCGCCATAGCCGCTCGCGCCAGGGCTCTTGGCCGCGGTAAAGCCCACCTGTGTAAAAGTGCCGACCGGGCCCTCGACGAAGAGCGGATGCGGCACTGCATAGGGACCGCCCGAATAGGACTGCACGTCGCCCTCGGTCGAACCGTAGGTTTCCTTGCGGTACTCCGCGCCCCACGCCAGCGTGACCGGGCTCGCAAGACCCAGGTTCACCGGATAGGTCATGTCGAGGTTGGCGTTCTTTTCCTTCTGGCTCAAGGTGCCGAACTTGAAGCTGGTCTGTGATAGCGGCCCGAAGCTGGCGTTCTCCGACTGATTCATCGACAGGGTGAGCGTGTTCTTGGCGAGGGTTCCCGACAGATCCCACGTGAGCCCGCTCGGCAACGAGCCCTTCCAGCCAGCAGTGCCCCACCGTTCCTTGGTGGTGCCGAGGAACCGCGGCGTGAAACCGGCCGGATAGATCGAGGTGAACAGGAAGACGTTGCTGTCTTGCACGAAACCGCCTGCCGGGCAGGTCAGATTGCCGGTCGGGCAAGGCGTCAGATAATAAGGGGTCGTGAAGGCCTGGTTGGCGCCTAGGTTATGTCCCACACCGGTGACGTCGAACGTCCTTGGATCCGTATTCGGCGCACTGATCGGCGAGCGATAGTTGAAGCTCTCGTCCGCCTTATTGTAAGCGGCGAGCCCAGTCAGGTAGAGCTGGCTGTTGCTGGTGACGTCGACGCCGGCATTGACCATGCCCTTCCAGCCATGCTGCGGCGAATTGCCCCAGATCTGCACGGGCAGCGGGTAATTGGGCAATTGGTTCGCGAGGCTCGGATTGTCCTGCGCGAAGATGGCCGCGATCGGCCGGGTCTTGCCGGTGCTCGTCCCGTCGTCCTTGAACCACTCGCCGGCCACGTCGATGAAGCCGGTCGCGCCGATCCCAATTCCGCCCTTCGCTGCGATTTGGCGGGTCTGACCGCCATCGAGCCTGGTGTGGCCGTGGTCATAGAAACGGCCCCAACGCGCCTGAACCTCGACGCCCTTGCGGTCGTTGATTATCCCGAAGTTCATGACACCCGCGATCGCGTCCGAGCCGTATTGAGCTGTCGCGCCGTCGCGCAGAATCTGCAGGTTCTTGATGGCGATCGAGGGAATTGCCGAGATGTCGGGGCTCTGCGAGCCGAACGACAGCGCGGTGTCGCCGCCGGTATAGACCTGAACCAGCGCCGAGCGGTTCATACGCTTGCCATTGATCTGCACGAGCACTTCGTCGCCCGGCAATCCGCGCAGTGACGGGGCGCGCACGAAGCTCGAGGCGTCGGAAATCGTGTTTTGCGGCACGTAGAAGGACGGCACGATGTTCTTGACCGTGTCGAGCAGGTTCGCCGTCGGCTGCGTGGTCAGCTCGGTCGAGCTGATGACGTCGATCGGCGAGGCCGAGTTGGTTACCGTCCGATCGGTACGGCGGGTCCCGGTGATCACGATCGCCTCTGTGGGCTGATCGGCCGGCTGAGCAGCCGCAGGGCCCGGATTCGCTGGCTGAGCCGCCTCGGCTGCGCCCGCGGACAAGACCAAGCTCAGCGCCGTCGCCGACATCAAGAGTCCAAGCCCGTGCCGACGGCTATGATTGGTTGCCATGATTCCCCCTATTGGTGCGCCCCTGTTGCACCGCGGCAAGGAAGATGCCTAACGACCGACTTGAGTCAATCAGCCGTCCCGACTTTTGCCCCCGATTCTGCCTTCCGTGACAAAACTGTCACAATGGCTCGGAGGCCGGCGGGCGCTGGGCCGCGGTTGACACCGTGGGGCGGCTGCCATAGGCGGCTCGCTTCCACGAGCGCGCGGCGGTGCTTTTCGCAAGCGTACGCACGCGCCCGGGAACCGGATTCTTATAAGAAGAGAAGAGCCAATGTTCGCAGTCGTGCGCACGGGCGGAAAGCAATATCGCGTCCACCCCGGAGACAAGATCGTCGTCGAGAAGCTCGACGGCAGTGCCGGTGACAAGGTCACCCTCGGTGACGTCCTGCTCGCCGGGGATGGGGGCAACCTCAAGTCCACGAGCGGCCTGACCGTCGCGGCCGAGATCGTTGCCCAGGCCAAGGGCGACAAGGTCACGGTGTTCAAGAAGCGCCGCCGGCACAATTATCGCCGCAAGAAGGGCCATCGGCAGCAGCATACAATCCTCAGGATCGTCGCGATCGGCGACCATAAGCATGTCCCGAGCAAGGCCGAGGGGGCCGAAAAGCCCGCCAAGGCCGCTGCTGCACCTGCGAAGGAAAAGGCAGCGAAATCTCCGGAGGTGAAGGCGAAGGACGCTCCCAAGCCTGCGGCGAAGGAAGAGGCCAAGGCCAGCCCACCGGACAAGGGCAAAAAAGCCACGGCCGGCGGCAAATCGGCCAAGCCCGCCTCGACAAAAAATGCTGCACCTGCTAAGGGCGCGGCCAAGAAATCACCGAAAGCGAAGTAGTTCGACATGGCACATAAAAAGGCAGGCGGTTCGTCCCGCAACGGCCGCGACAGTGAGAGCAAGCGCCTCGGCGTGAAAAAATTCGGTGGGGAAACCGTCCTCGCCGGCAACATCATCGTGCGCCAGCGCGGCACCAAATGGCATGCCGGCAGCAACGTCGGCCTGGGCAAGGATCACACCCTTTTTGCGCTTACCGACGGCCAAGTCGCGTTCCGCGACGGCAAGATGGGCCGCAAGTTCGTGCACATTATGCCGACGGAAGCGAGCAAATAGGAACGGTCAGAACGGGACCGTTCCCACAAGGGGGCGGCCCGGACGAGATCTAAAAGATCGAGACCAGATAGGGAGAAGGGGAGCCCCCGGAAGGGGTCTCCCCTTTTTCTTTGCCTTCTCCCCAAACTGTCACGGGTGGCTCCTAGGCCGCCCGGCGAAGGAGAAGAGCGATGTTCGCGCGGACGCCAAGACTGCTGCTGAGGCCGGGGTTCCCCGAGGACGCGCCTGCGCTTGCGTCGGCGATTGCCGACGAAGCGATCGCTCGCAACCTGGCGAACGTCCCCTGGCCGTACCGCGTGCGCGATGCGGAGGCGTTCCTGGCTAGCCCGCGCGATCCGGTGCTCCCCTCGCTCCTCATCTTCGAGCGCACGGACGGAGCGCCGCAACTCGCCGGCTGTTGCGGGCTCGGCCGCCGGCCCTCGGGCGCGGTTGAAATGGGCTATTGGATCGCGCGTCCATACTGGGGCCGTGGCTATGCAACGGAATCCTGCACGGCACTGATCGAAATGGCCCGGACGCTGGCCCTTCCAGGTCTCGAGGGTTCACACTTCGTCGACAACCCGGCTTCGGGGCGGGTCCTCGAGAAGCTCGGCTTTGAGCCGGTGGGGATCATCGCTCCGCGGCTGAGCTGCGCTCGCGGCGCGGAGGTTCCGGCACGGCTGATGCGGCTCCGGCTCGCTGGCGATGCGTGCGAGGACGGAGAGGCGCTGGCGGCTTAGGCTGCCCGCCTCACCTTCCGCTGCGGCCGCGGCGCGTCCCGCGCGCTTGTGTCATATGCCTTGAGCAGGTGCCGGTCGTCCTCGTTCCACGGATGGAATCCAGGAAGGAAATATTTGAACCAGGCGCCGGCGATCTTGCGGAACATTGCGGGCTTCACCCACAAATAGGTCAGCAGCAACGACCACGCCCTGACGCCGGTGACACCATCCTGGCGCATCAGCTCGAGCGAGCCTGCCGTCCGATCGACGAGGAAGTTGCGGGTGACGTAGAGCATCACCTTCGCCTTCACCTTCCAGCGCTTGAACCGCGGCCAGTCACGCGTCGCCCATAGCCAGGTGTCATAAGCGACGCCTTTGTGTTCGATCTCCTCGCAGGCGTGCCAGCGCCAAAGCTCCGCCGTCTCCGAATCCGCTCCCTCGAGATGCGCCGGATTCGCCAGCAACTGATGGGCAAGGATCGCGGTGAAATGCTCGAGCGCCATGGTCGCTGCGACATTCGCGATCGGGCCGCGCGCGCGGGCGACCGCCAGCCGCTCCTCGACCCGCCGTTCAAGCTTCGACAAATCGTAACCGGCCTCGGCCGCGCGCTTGTTGAAGGCATCATGCTCGCGGCTGTGGATCGCTTCTTGCGTCGTGAACGCCTTGATCTCCTCGGCGAGCTTTGGCGGAGCGCCATGACGGACCGCCCGGACGCTCTCGACG
>Ga0207703_10001099_pt1 | contig 25670 bp, 30 predicted proteins | sample KBSSwiS12_FD_184304 | JGI IMG/M metagenome (GOLD analysis project Ga0207703, IMG submission 184304) | Switchgrass rhizosphere microbial communities from Kellogg Biological Station, Michigan, USA - KBS Switchgrass S1-2 (SPAdes) (version 2) | ecosystem: Host-associated > Plants > Roots >...
GAGGATGTGCCTCCTCCTGGGGCTGGAGTAGCTACGCTAATTGTGGCTGTGCCAACCAGCGCGACATCGGACGGGCTAATTTGAGCCTGAAGCTGAGTGCTTGACAAGAATTCTGTTGGGCGTGGACTCCCATTCCAGTTCACGGTTGAGAGAGATACGAAGTTGCTTCCTGTAACCGTCAATGTAAATCCATTCAAGCCGACCATTACCTTTGAAGGAGACAATGCCGTAAGTTGCGGGGCCGGATTAGGAACGCCGGAGTCGTGCGCTAGCAATTTCGGTCTACTCATGCCGTGCCATGGGCTGAGCGGAGAAGCCGACACGGAGGTACGAATCAGCTTGCGGTCTAGGCTTGTCCCTAAGCTTGTCTTTGTTATAGGGACAAATTCTCGCTGAACCGCCGCGGCTTGTGCCGTGGTAGTTGCAGCAAAGGGACCGTTAAGGATGTAAAGAAATCCCGCATCGTCGTCGAAGGCAAGCCCGTTTGCGCCCCAGCGGATCAAGTGCCTCGGAATCCCCTGGACACTGGGCACGACAATCTCACCGATTACATCAAAAGTTGTCAGATTGAATGTCACGATTGTGAGGTCGTTAGTGCCTGCCTGAGCTGCAGTTTGACCCAGGAAAAAAACCTGATTCAGTGTTGAATCCGGGATCATCCACCCGCCGGCTCGATATCGTCCAAGCCATTGCGCATTGACTGGATTAATTACATAGCCATCATCGGTGTAGACAAGGTGGTTGCCACGGTCATAGTGCATTGAGGCATAAAACGTCGAGAACTTATTTGTGTAGTTCCCAGTCTGTACTACACCCCCTGCGCTGGCATTTAATACATAAAAATTGAAATTCGAAATCTCACTGTTGATGGCATAGAGAGTTGTTGCAGATCCCCAGTCAAAGGAGTCGTAGAGATCGCCAGAAGCATTGGCGATTGTTGGCCGCATCAAATTATCGTCGTAGATAGCCATCCCAGCATCTGCATAAGGGCTAACGTTGGATACGCCGCGCGAAACCGCCGTTGTGTGAGCGGCACCGGGCGCAACATGAAGATCGACCGCATAAGTCGGCCCCCAGAACAGATCTGCCCCAAGCGAATACTTCATGTCGGGCGTCAGGTCAGGCAATGTGAAACGTTGAACGGAAGAAGATCCGTCGCTTCCGGCATACAAATAATGATTGTCGTCAGAGATGGAAAGGATGTCAGGTTCACTACTCGCAAATTGCGATGATCGAATGTTTCCGGTGAACGGATCCAGCCCCATAATGACGTTTCCCTTAAACACTGGAGCCCCGGTACCGGCCACAATACTTGGGACAGACAAGAAAATAAGTTGATGTGTCGAATCCCATGCCAAATCATTAGAGGCCTGTTTTATTACCAGGGGCACAGAGTTGATGGAAAAAACAAGCGGTGCGGATTCTCCTCCGGCGGGAGCAGAATTTACCACGGTTACTTCCGCAACGCCTGCAGTAACGAGGTTAGATGCAGGAATCTGCGCCTCCAACTGGGTTGCGGAGAGGTACGTAGTCGGGACAGCAGAGCCGTTCCAATGAACAGCAGAGTCAGACAGGAAATTGTCGCCGTTTATCGTCAGTAAGAACGCTGGACTTCCCGCTCCGATGGATAATGGGCTGAGACCAGTTAGAGAAGGTGTCGGGTTGGAAGTTGAATCGATTTGAAACATCGCCAACCCGGAGTTTCCTCCACCTGGCGACGGATTGGTCACGCTTACAGTTGATGATCCAGCATTGGCAATATCGCCTGCGCTGATTTGTACTTGTAGTTGGCTGCTAGATACAAAGGTCGGCGTGCGTCTAGATCCGTTCCATTGAACTGTCGCCGATGACACAAAGTTCTGCCCGTTCACGGTCAAAGTAAATCCTGCACCACTACTGGTCGCATGTGTGGGTGTGAGAGAAGTGATCGCGGGGACTGGGTTCGACGGAGGCGACGGTGGCGGCGGACTACCTCCTCCAGGTTGACCGGAGCCACCGCCACAGCCTGACAGGTTGAGAAAACACAGAAGAGCGAGGGCTAATGCCGGATTTAGTAGGTCTGCTAAATGTTTCCACCTGCGGGATATGTTCCAGGGCGATAACTCAGATACAACGGTCTTCATAATTCGCTGTTACAACTCTCTGTCACAACCAGGGTGCAAAGTATGCCAGATTAGCGCAAAGTCGTATAGTCTCATGTTTGTTTGGTAGAAAAGCAGGGAGAGCAACTGGGTGAATCCAGAAAAATCCGGATTTGAAAGATACCAGAAAATGGGGATGAAGATTATCCAAGCCAATTATTTTGGTGGAGGCGGCGGGAGTCGAACCCGCGTCCGAAAATGTTACTGGTCAAGAGACTACATGCTTATTCCAGTTCATGCCCCAGGCGTTTGCCACCTTGCGGCGGGTCCCCCAGGACGTTCGCGGCGCGCGCTCAGAACGGACAAGAAACGCTCGCCACTAGCCTGTAATCTTAGCCCCTCACCCCAGACGTAGATGAGAAGAGCAGCCCGCTGTGTGACGTCCTACGGAGGCCCACGGGCCAAGCTTCCTCGGACGGCTGCCTAAATTAATTAGGCTGCGTATGCCATTTGTTGATTGGCAATTATCATTTTGCCCACGATTGCGGGTGTGTGCACCCCGGCATGCCTCTTGGCCGCAAGCATCTCCGTCGAAGCCGTGACGCCCCCACTGGTGGGATGGCCATTCAAAGAACAAAGCCCCAAAGGGGCCACTTCCAATTTTCAAGCGCAAACGATTGGAAGTCAAACACCTATTGGATGCGGAACGATAGTGTACGGTCGCGCGAATCAGCATGCCTCACAGGGAGCTAGTTCTTCGACTCCCCGGCCAGTTTGTCACCAGTAACTCGTAGTCAATTTTGTACTCTGACGGCAACATGCGAAACATCCTTACAAATACGGTGAAGCGAGCAAGATCGATCGCTTGTAAACACAAGGTCCCTCGGCTTCGCTCGGGATGACAGAGTGGAGGAGATTTGAATATTTCCCACCCTCACGCAGCCTGCCGGCTTTCGAAGAATCGCAGGATGGTTTCGGAACTGTCCTCGTAGTACTGATAGTCGGGTAGGCCGCTCCGTTCCATGGCGTATCGCTTCATGTGCTCGTAGACCTCGAGGGCGATGGTAATGTTTCCGTCGAAGACTTCGGTTTCGATGTTTCCGTAGTGGATCCAGACAGCTCCACGTGGACCTTTGTTGTGAAATTCCAGGATGAGGGTCATGGGGCACCTGAGCAAAGGTTATCATTTTCGCTTTTTATTCGCTATTCTAAATCGCAACGTCCCTCCACTCCGGCCGGATGAACAGGGTTAGTTTATTAAACGTTGAAGCTTAATATGTTTAATTAATTGAATTTTTTACCTTAAAAATATTGACAAAATTAAGAAACAGACTTATTAATATTCAAGAACGTCATGCCCAAAGACTCAAACAGTAGTGATTGGCAGGAATTAACCCAACTCACTCGGGGAGTGCCCGTGGTGGTGGAGCGGGTTCGTCTGGCGGAAAAAGGCATCGCCATCGAAGGGAGTTTTGAGCTTCCACAACTGGCTAAGCTCGCCTGGGAAGAGCAGATCTTTATTACTGCCTTTGTCCGCAGCCACGGCTCGATTAAAGAGATGGAACGGATTTTTGGCGTGAGCTATCCGACCATCAAGTCGCGGCTCACACGCATTGCTGACAACCTTGAGTTTGTTGAAACCAATCCCACTCCGTCGCGTGCAGAAATTCTTGAACGGCTGCGGCAGGGAGAGATCTCCGCTGAAGATGCGATTCGGGAAATGGAGGACTTGAAGTGATTCCCCTGGTTGCTGTGGTAAGCCTGAATAAAGAAAACAGCCGTACCTTTCGGCTCTGGGTTCCGATTGCCCTGATCTGGTTGTTGCTGGTTCCGTTGGTTGTGCTGTTCTCGCCGCTGATCTTGATTGCCTGTTTGCTTTGCCAGGTAAATCCATTCCGCATGTTTTCCGTGGGATGGCAGATTCTCAGCGCACTGAAAGACACAAAAGTAGAACTCGGCCGCCGTACGGCTGCGGTTTCGGTTTGCATTCTGTAGAGGAGAAATTATGAGTGAGTATCGTCGTCAAATTTTGCAAATGTTGTCGGAGAAAAAAATCACCGCGGATGAGGCGGAGCGTTTGATTGCTGCCGCCGAGGGGACGACCGTGGCTTCCGCGGTGAATGGGTCTTCGTTGGATGCGAAGCTAAAGCCCAAATATTTGCGTGTGCAGGTGGATTCGGAAGGGAACTATGGCGGAGAAGGTCCGACCAAGGTGAATGTCCGTGTGCCTATGCAGTTGCTGCGCGCGGGAGTGCGTCTGGCGGGATTGATTCCGGCGCCGGCGTTACAGCGCGCGAATGACGCCATGCACGAGCAGGGCATTCCGATCGATCTTACTCAGATCAAGCCGGAGAATCTGGAAGAGTTGATTGAGCAGCTCCATGACCTCAGTGTCGATGTCGACCAGAACGCGTACGCGGCGAAAGTCAGAGTAAAAGTTTTCTGCGAATAATGCTTAGATGCGCAGTGTAACCAGAGGATCGATCCCGGCTGCCCGACTTGCCGGGATGTAGCCTGCCAGCAACGCCACGACAACAAATAGCAGCGATACTCCAATGAATGTTGCGGGATCGGTGGGGCTGACTTGAAATAACAAATCTCTCATCACTCGGGTCAGCGCCAAGCCCGCGATCATTCCGACAACAACAACAGTTGAAAACAACGCATTGTTGCGCATCGCCCGCAACGCGTAGCGAACGTCCCACCACAGCGCTTGGGAAAATGGGCCTCCACTCATTGGGAATTCCTCCTCCGACTTCGTCAGGGTTTGGACGGCGGACGCTATAGATCATAAGTGGATCCAGTAATCTCTAAGCGGAAGACAGAGCATAACTTACCAGACGCCACTGTTCGTTTTTGGACAGCTGCTTTTGCAAATGAACAACGGGAATATTCGCCGCATCGGTTGATCACGCAACTCTGCCGCAGAATCAATGATTTAGGTTCACGCGTCGGATGGTCTTCGATTTGCCATGTAACAGCCGTGGAAACCTTGATCATGTCTGCCGGAATATCTCCTCAACTCGCATCTGCCCGGCTTTTAGTCGCGGACGACCAGCCGCACATTCTCGCTGCGCTCGAAATACTTCTGCACGGCGAAGGTTATCAGACCGACCGCGCGCTTAATCCGGAAAATGTAGTACAGGCGTTGCAGGGGCAGAAGTTCGATGTCGTGCTGATGGATCTTAATTACACCCGCGATACCACGGGGGGGGCCGAGGGGCTGGACTTGGTGACGCGAATCCGTGCGATCGATCAGACGATCCCGTTGGTGGTGATGACGGCGTGGGGAAATGTGGATCTCGCGGTTGAAGCGATGCGGCGCGGGGCTTCTGACTTCGTGCAGAAACCCTGGAGCAATCATCAGCTTCTGGAAAAAGTTCGAGAACAAGTGGAACGCGGCCGAGGATTGCGCAGTTTACAGCGGCGTTTAGAAGAAGAGTACATGGAAGCGAGGACGATCCAGAAAAACCTCTTGCCGAGTTTTATCCCGCAAATTTCTGGATACGACATTTCTGCCATCACCCAACCAATGCAATTTGTGGGTGGCGATTACTACAACGTGGAAAAGATCAGCAATACGCTGACCGCGTTTTGCATTGCCGATGTAGCAGGGAAGGGACTGCCGGGAGCTTTGCTAATGTCCAATCTTCAGGCTTCATTGAAGCCACTGATTCGCCCGGATATTGAACCTCATGAGCTCTGTAATCGATTGAATCAAACTTTGTGCGAGATCATGCCGGAAAGCAAGTTCATCTCCCTTTTTTATGGAGTGCTCGACAGTAAAAATCATCGGTTTACCTATTGCAACGCAGGGCACAATCCTCCTTTATTGATTTGTTCCGACGGCGCAAGCGTTGATCTAAAAGATTCCGGTGCGATTTTAGGACGGTTTCCTAACTGGCGTTATGAACAAGTGGACCTGAAATTGAATAAAGGTGACACACTGCTCTTGTTCACTGATGGCGTAGTGGAAGCATGTGACGCGCAGAATGAGCCATTCGGAGAGGAAAAGCTTGTACAGATTGTGCAGAAATCCAGCCACCGCAACGCTGCTGCGCTGCAGGTGGAATTAATCAATGCCGTTGCAGAGCATTGTGGAGAAAAGTTTCAGGACGATGTATCCATGATTGTTCTCCAGGCGCAATTCACAAGCTAGCCGCCACTCCCGGTTGCTAGTAGTATGATCACTCGGCGGAAACTCAGCCGTCTCCGGTACACCCAGGCCCATCGCTAATATATCGAAACTTAAAGGAGGGTCCCTGTGAGCGCGTTGCCCGCAGATCAACAACTTCTTCCCAGAGTTCTTGTGCCGGTATCCAGCATCGCCGATGTAATTACCATTATGCAGAACATCGATAGTCTGTTGCCGAACCAGGACGGGCTCAAGTGGTTTAACCGTCTCTATTTGATGGTGACTCAACAAGTACAAAACAGTCCTCCTTTCGGAGGCTTTAAAAATCCTGTGTGGCTGACCCGGCTGGATGTGGTTTTTGCTGGATTATATTTTGCCGCTATTGCCGATTTCATCACTGGCTCGTCAAACTTACCCAGCTCGTGGGAAGCTTTATTCGAGGCGCGATTTCGTCCCGGCATTGACCGCATTCAATTTGCGTTGGCGGGCATGAATGCCCACATTAATCACGATTTGGCGTTAGCTTTGCTTCAGACCGACAAAGAGCTGGGCCTGACCCCAGGCCTCTCCAGCCCCGAACACGATGATTTCGAACAGGTGAACGGATTGCTGGAGCAAGTCCTCGAACCTTCGCTGAAAATTTTAGCCACCGGAACTTTGGGAATGTTGGCGCAGGACACGGGGAAAATTGGGAGGTTTCTAGCGATTTGGAATGTAGGTGCGGCCCGTGACTTGGCCTGGGATTTCGCCGATCAGCTTCGGAAAGCAAGCAATTTAGGTCAAACTTTGGATTTGATCGCGCAGGACCGGTTAACGGGTGTCATCGGCCGCAGTTTGTTGTTACCCGTTTGAGCTGAAAATCTTTACTAAATCCTCCAGATTATTGGGTCTGGGGCTGTTGTTTGGGAGCGGGCTCCTTGATCTGGCCGGCCGATCGTTTCATCTTCTGGAAATCCCCTGTCTGATAATTATATTTACGCTTCGGCAGCCGGCTGACTTCCTTCTGGATCGCCTGCTCGCGATTGTCAGGGTTGGGATGGTCAGAGAAAAATTGCGGCCCGCGCGCTCCGCCTTCCGAGCTTAACTTTTCAAAAAACTTGGCCATCTGTACGGGATCGTAACCGGCGTCTGCCATCAGATGGGAGCCCATGAGATCCGCCTGACTCTCCGCACCACGAGAAAATTTCAGCAGCACACTGTTTGCCCCCAATCCGATTCCAACTTGCGCCAGCTTGCCGACCATCGAACCTCCGGCAACTTGTGAACCGAGCACTGCTGGAAGTTGAATCAACTGTGCCTTCGACGCCTGATTTGTACCATGGCGCAAAATGACGTGGGACATCTCATGTCCCATGACGCCCGCTAACTGCGCTTCGTTGTCCACGGCTTTGAGGAGACCGATATTAATGAACATCGGGCCGCCAGGCAAGGCGAAGGCATTGATTGTCGGATCAGCCACTACTTCAAACGTGAATGGGTATCCACTGTCACGTGCTTCCGGTGAATTCACTAGCCGCTTGCCGACGCGATTCACATAGCTGGTCAAAAACGGATCACTGATCACGGTCATCTGCTTGCGCACTTCGGCAGCGGACTCTTTGCCGAGTTGTACATCCTGGTCCTTGGAAAATAGATTGAACCCCGGGTGCAATTTTGTTGGACCCTGCGCCACCAATAAAGTCGCCAGCAGAAATAAGAGCGATACCATGTGTCGTGTCTTTTTCATAGAACCTCCACAGAGGCGCTTCAATACAAGCATACTATTGCGACGATCCGCGGACGATTGGCAGAAGTCGCTGAGATTGGGGACGCTGAAGAAAAGAATCCGCGTAGGCGCCGCATCCGCCAATCCGTGCAGCCCTCCGAAATAAACCAGATGTTGTTCAACGGAAGAGAGGTAGGAATTCAGATCAAGGAAGAGCCGTTCGACGGTGGGGAACTGTCCTTCATGGAACGGAGGCAGGCATTCGCTCATGGCACTGAACAGGCTAACTCGGAAGCGAATAAAAAACGAATATAATTTGCAGGAGCCAAAATATTTTTAAATGCACGTATAATAGTGCTGCACGTAAATATGTGCTACTAATATGAAGACAAATATAACTCTCAAGTTGGATGCGACGCTCTTACGAGAAATCCGTGTGCTTGCGGCGGAAGAAGGCACATCCATCAGCGCCTTGCTCGCCGACAAGCTGGAACAAATCGTCCGCGAGAGAAAAGCTTATGATCGCGCTAAAAAACGGGCACTAGCACGCCTGCACGAAGGATTTGATCTGCAATGGAGCCGCCCAAGCTCGCGCGATGAACTTCATGAGCGATAAATATTTTGTCGATACCAACATCTTGGTCTATGCGCATGATCGCTCGGCCGGCGCAAAGCATGATCGTGCCCGGACACTGATCGAGCAACTGTGGCAATCCGGAAACGGCGTTTTAAGTACGCAGGTGCTCCAGGAGCTTTGCCTCAATTTTCGCCGTAAGAGTAATCCCCCACTTCAAATCGAAGAGACTCGTCGCTTATTGCAGGATTATTTGAGTTGGGAAATAGTTGTGAACAGTCCCGAATCAGTTTTGCAGGCCCTCGAGATTGAAGATCGTTACAAGACTTCTTTTTGGGATGCGCTCATTCTTCACGCAGCAGAAATTTCAGGTGCAGCAGTCTTATATTCGGAAGATTTTTCTGCAAATCAAAAGTATGGTTCGGTCCGCGTTGTGAATCCATTCGTATAGTGCCAAAAAAAATCAGCGATGGGAGACGTGTGATCCCATCGCTGAGAGCGATACAACTCCGCAACTATTTGGGGCCATCGCCTCCCGGCTGCCCACCTGTACGCCGCCCATGCTCATGCATGGGAGGACGCATTGCCTGCAACTGCACCCACTGATCATGCGTCAACTGCCGGCGGATATCGAGCAGCATGCGGGCACGGCCTTTTTCCAGTTCCGCGCGGGCCTGGGCGACGCGGTCAATCTGCGCCAGAACTTTGTTGTCGTCCGGTGGATCAGCGCTTACCAGCGGCTCCATGACGGCTTCTTCTTTCTGCACCGAGGCGAACAGATCAATTAGCTTAAGACGGCTGGCATTGAAGATGTCATCCATCTTCTTCTGCTGATCTGTAGAAAGCGAAAGCTTTTGTGCGAAGTCGGGATTGTCCCACCAGCGTCCGGGAGGGCCCATACGCAGACCCGCTGGCCCACCCGGTTCCCCGGGGCCACCGTGCCTGCCGTGTCCAAATCCTTCGGGACCGCCCGGAGGAGGCGCCTGAGCAAAACAAGAGGCCGCCAGTGAAAAGCTCAGCACAAAAGCTGCGATCAGTATGAAGGTATGATTTTTACGAGTGAAGTGCATAGTTCGCCTCTGTCGAATTGATTTCATTATTGGTTGCTGGACTTTCCTGTTGTCCCCGAGTCCGCAACCTGCAACGGCTGCATCGGTGCCGGGAGTCCTTCGGAAAGTTCCTGGTTAATATTTGAAAGCAGTTCGTTGTCTTGCTGAATCTGAGCCAACGAGTTTTTGTCCACGGTTACTTGTTGTGGAGTTGGTGTGGGCGGATGTTGCGCGGTGTTGTCGGACCGGTCTCCCCAGAAAACAAGGCTGAAGGTCAAAAGCACCAAAGCCATCGCACCTACCAGCAGCCAATCAAAAGACCGCGGCACAGGAAAAACCTGGCGCTGCACTGGACGCTCTGCTTCACTCCAGTTATGTACCGCAATGCGGAATGTGCCTAGCGACTCGCGGAATTGATATAGCTCTTGGCTGCAAGCCGAACACGAGGCCAGGTGCGCCTCAACCGTCGCCGACCGCGTACCAAGCAGATGGTCGGTCAGTTCTTGATGTGTGAGATGTTGGTTCATAGTGTTGCTCCAAACTTGTCGCGAATCGTTGCCACGGCGCGATAAAGATGTGTCTTCACGGTCTGCAAGGGCATGCCCATGATTTCGGCAATTTCCCGGAGATCCAAATCTTCGACGAACTTCATTAAGAAGACACTGCGTTGTTTTTCCGAAAGTTTGTCTAGAGTTGATTGGATCAACTCCACACGTTCGCGTGCCAGATACTGTGCTTCCGGAGAACTTGCGTTGCTCGGCAAATAATGTCCAAGCTCGTCGACGTTGACCGCGGTTGTTCGAATATTTGTCCAGAAACGAAATTTCAACGTCTTGGTATGGTCGCGGACCAGGTTGAAGGCAATTCGCATCAGCCAGGTGCTGACGCTGCAATCTCCGCGAAATTGATGTCTGGTGTTGTGCGCCTTCAGGAAGCAATCCTGGGTAATGGTTTCGGCCGCATCGAAGTCGCGCACAGAGAAAGCCACGAAGCGAAAGATCTTCGCTCGATAAAGCCGCATCAACCCAGCGACGTCATCTAGTTCGGAAATGTGCTCTCCGTCGGCCAGTGCAGTAAGTCCTGCTGGAATCGGCGTTGTCACACTGATACAGACGACCGGTATATGCCATTAGCCTACACCCCTTAAAAATAATTTCGGCCCATAAATGCTGAATATTTCACATTGTGTAATCTGCGCAGCCAAATCCATCGTCTGTCGATTCAACCTCCGTTGCACCAAGGGCGACCTGCAGTGGTAGGCGCCCTGGTGGACGGCTAATTAAGGAGTATCAATGGCCGTAGAAGGCATTTATAAACTCGATCGCAGGCAATTGTTAACCATGCTGGCAGCAACCGGGGCAGGCGTTTTGGTGGGCTGTCAGGCCACCGGCAGCAACAGTTCCAGCACTGGAACCACCAGCGGCACCGGCACGGGAACTGGAGGAAATGCCGCCTGCGTTCTTACCCCAGAGTTGACCATTGGACCTTACTTTGTAGATGAAAAACTGAATCGCTCTGACCTCACAACGAACACTGACAATCCAAACGTACTCAATGGCGTTCCACTGACTTTGAATATCTACATCATGGAGTACAGCAGCACCGGTTCGTGTAATGCTTTGCAAGGAGCACAGGTGGATATTTGGCATGCCGACGCTGCAGGCGTTTATTCCGACGAAAGCGTGGAGGGAACTGATGGGTTAACTTATCTGCGTGGATATCAGGTCACGGACGCGAACGGTCTAGTAATCTTCAAAACCATTTTCCCTGGTTGGTATTCGGGTCGTACAGTGCACATCCATGTGATGATTCGCACATTTTCTTCTTCTGGCACGCAGAGCTTTGAGTTCACTACGCAGCTTTTCTTCGATCCGTCGTTGACGCTGCAAATTATAGCCAACGCACCGTACAGCACGCGTGGAAATCCCGACACAACGAATTCAACAGACAATATCTATAACAGTGAGACGCTGTTGGGCCTAACTTCAGCTTCCGGAGGTGGATACACGACGACCATCACTTTGGGAGTGCAGACGTAATCTGGTCTTTGCCTATGGCTTCAACGTTTCGCAGCGAACCGTGAGTTTTTCGACGAGGTCCTCACGTATGCGGTAGCCACGGCCTGGCTGATTAGAAACAGCTATAGTTCCGTGCTGGGAGACCTCCACTTCCGGTTCAATGATGTCTTCTTTCCAGTAACGTTTTGAAGCGGAGACGTCACCTGGCAAACGGAAATTTTCAAGAGTGGAGAGGGCCACGTTATGCGCTCGGCCGATTCCTGTTTCCAGCATGCCACCGCACCACACCGGCACAGAGTTTGCCTGGGCGACCTCATGAATCTTTTTCGCTTCAGTAAGTCCGCCAACCCTCCCGACTTTGATGTTGATAATGCGGCAGGCGCCCAACTCGATCGCTGCGGCAGCATCGCGCGCATTACGTATGGATTCATCCAGGCAGATGGCTGTTTTCAGTTCGCGTTGCAAACGTGCGTGATAGTAAAAATCATCCGACCAGAGCGGTTGCTCGATCATCAGCAGGTTGAATTGATCAAACTTCCGCAGATGTTCGAGGTCCTGAAGCGTATAGGCGGAGTTCGCATCACAGCTCAGAAGAATGTTGGGCCAACGTGCGCGGACGCGCTCCATAATTTCCAGATCCCAACCCGGTTTTACCTTCAGCTTAATGCGCTGATATCCAGCTGCAACTTCTGTTTCAATTTTCCCCATTAACTGCTCGACCGAATCCTGAATTCCAATCGAGACCCCGCAAGCGATCTCGGGCAATGTGCCGCCCAATAATCTGCTCAGCGGCTGCTGCTTCTGCTGTGCTTCCGCATCCCAGATAGCATTTTCCAATCCAGCTTTCGCCATGCGATGTCCGCGGATGCCGCGCATAAGCGTGGCGCTCTCAGACGCTGTAGACAATGTTTTTCCTAACAAGGTCGAAGCGATATGAGACTTGATCGTGACCCATGTGGATTCAATCCACTCGGAGCTGAAAAATGGCCCTTCGCCGGTAACTGATTCCGCCCAGCCGTTGATCCCTTCGCAATGGACGGTAACGAGAAGTATTTGCCGGCTGTAGGTGCGTCCGAAGCTCGTTTCGAAAAAATGGACGAGCGGCATTTGAATTTCGCGCAAAGTGATAGCTTCGATTTTCATCGGAAAACCAAATCAAACGGAGTACTACAGGGATAAGAAAGTATGGCATAGGTTGCGCGGGAGTGCACATTAGCGTCTTGGCGCCAATTAACTTTCCGTTTGCTTGGCCTTCTGCCAGAGAGATTCCATCTCTTTCATATTTGATTTCTCAGGAGTTCGCCCGGCAGCGTGCAATTGCTGCTCCATCCACTGGAACCGCCGGCGGAACTTGCGGTTCGTCTTCTTGAGCGCCGACTCCGAATCCAGCGACAAGAATCGCGCAAGATTAACGAGCACAAAAAACAAATCACCTAATTCGCCTTCCAGTTTTTCGCGCAAGTCGTCTGGGATTTTTCTTTGTTCTGCTCCGGCAATTCCATGCGGAACTGGTTGAGGAAATTGCTTCAGGTGTTCCCGCAATTCCTCTGTTTCTTCTCGCAATTTCTCAAACAATCCGGAGATGTCTGACCAGTCAAAGCCAACGTTGGCAGCTTTTGAACTGAGCTTGTGGGCTTCTAAAAGAGCTGGCATGGCAGTGGAGACTCCAGCCAATACCGATTTCGGCGCTTCTTCATCAGCCTTACCCTGAGCCTCAGACCGTTTCTTTTTCTCTTCCGTTTTCAGAGCTTCCCAGTTGCGCAACACTTCCGATGGAGTGTCCGCCTTAACATCCCCGAACACATGAGGATGCCGGTCAACCAGCTTGGTGGAGAGTCTATCGAGCACATCGTCAATAGAAAATGTTCCTTGTTCTCTCGCCATCTCGGAGTAGAACAAGACTTGCAGCAACAAATCTCCTAACTCCCCTGGCAACTCCTCCCAGTCACGATTATCAATGGCTTCCAGGACCTCGTAGGTTTCTTCGAGCGTGTAACGCTTGATGGTGTCAAAGGTCTGTTCGCGATCCCATGGGCATCCTCCAGGCGCGCGCAGCCGTGTCATGATGGACACTGCGCGTTCAAAACGTTCTCCGGTTGTCGGCATAGGAATTCACTGTAAATCAAGGGAGGAAGGCAGGCCAAGATGTGGATGACTTTGGAGGCACAATGCGGTGGACCAGGCACGTCAGGAACGCAAAGTTTGGATTAAAAGTTTGGTGTCGTCGGAAATAATTCCATCTACTCCCCAATTCGCCAACCGAACCATAAGTTTCGCATCATTTACTGTCCAGGCGAAAACCCGTTTGCCCGCGTCGTGAATCAAGTTGATGAGTCGGCGCGTCATCAGTGAGTAGTGAACGATGACATACTGGACCGGCATTTCGCGCCATCGCGCCAACTGGCTGGCTTTCTCGCAGATAATTCCCGCAGGAACAGTCGCACTGCGTGCCCTCAATTCCATCAATACGTCTGGCAAGAAAGAGGAGACCACATAATTTCCCATGAGCGGATGCTCGCGCAATGCCTCCAGAACTTTCGACTCGAGACCCTTGACCTTTAATTCAATGTCTAGAAAAATGCGGTGCCCGTAATGCCGCAAGACGTCTTCCAGGCTCGGGAGGTGAAGCAGTTGGCGGGAGGTGGCGCGAGCAACCGTGACCTTTCCAACTTTCGCGTTGTGACAGACCAACGCCCGGCCGCAACTGGTAAGCCGCAGGTCAAACTCCACGCCATCGCAGCCATGCTCCAGCGCCAGATCGAAAGAAACAATGGTGTTCTCAGGGACCGAGCGCACTGCACGTGCGCCACGGTGGCCCAGAAGGATTGGGGCCATGGGCGCACATTGTATCTCTGAAGACTAAAATTTGATTTGAATTATTTCTTGCTATCGCTGAGATTCTGTAACCCTGGCCCGGTTTGGGTTAATCGAGGTCGAAATCGCGGATTGGCTTGCCAGTGTCGGGCGATTCTTTGGCTTTGCGCAGTGCTTCCTGGAATTTCTTCTCTAGTAAATCTGAGGCATTTTTCTGCGCTTCGACCGATTGGCGGAAGATAGAGTCGCGACGGTTGTCCTGCTCTTTCATCGCCCGAGCGGCTTCTTCAATATCGTTGAAGGTTTTTGGCTTGACCGCGGCGGTGTGTGCGATCACTGCCTGAGTTTCCGGGTCCACTTTCAGCACGGCGCTGCAGCAGGGACAGGTAACCTCGAAAGCTGTCGCTTTCTTCGCCATGCATTGATGATACCGCAAACCGATCAAGGTTTGAGTTTGATGGTCAACACTTTGAAGAAATACAGCAATTCCCAGCCCAGGAGAGCAACGGAAACCACTACCACCATAATCGCAAGGGACTCGCCAAAGCTCAGGCGCGAGCGTTCAGGTTCAAACTTGCGCGCCACTAATCCCAAAATGTTCAGCGTGGCAAACCCGAAAACCAGGACCCATAGGATGTTGTAAACATCCCCGTGTTTGGAAAAATCTTCAGCGAGAAGAAGGGACAACGCCGCGTAGCCCAGCTTGGTCCGAGCGGCGGAAAAGGCGGTGCGCCCAAAAATTGAAGTCGCGAAAAAGCCCATGGATGGGTTTCGCCGCTTTCTGCCCTATCGACTGTGTGGCGCGGCGGAATAAATCATACCTTGTTCATCCCTTGCAGCCAATGTGACGGGAGTACCGCAGTGGCTACATAGTAAGGACTTGATGATCAAAACAATCCACGTGAATGTTCTGATAAAGGTCCTTTAGGAAATCCTTGCCGTAGCGCGCCAGAAAATAAATGCCTGCAATCTCGCGTTCCTGCAGGACTTTATTAGGGTAAAGCCCGTTGGTAAGAGCTTTGGCGTGACGGTCTAAGACTTCACTTTGTCGCAATTCTGCTCTCGCTGCCTTGGCTTGCAGACTTTCCAGTTGATGGCGGATTTTCGACTCAGCGTTCTCCGCGGCATCCACCAGCGTCTTATCCAATCGTGCTAAAGACTCGCGAATCGTTGCGAAGGATTTTCCTAAACTGCTGCCGGCGGCATCGAAGGCCGACTGCAATTCCTGTGGCAAAGCTTGACCAGCCAGATGTTCGCGGACTCTGTCGGGGTTCTCGAAGAGGTCGGTTAAAGTCAGGCTATAACGTTCAAGTAATCCATTAGCTTTTGCGTCTACAATTGTGGCCGAGAAGCGAGGGATGATTGGGGTTAAGCGGCCGAGAAGGGCTTTATAAACAACTGCCGCTTGGGCAAAATATGCCACCTCGGCCGATCCTCCCGTGTAGGCCAGTGTCGGTAGCAGGTGATCCTGAACCACAGGCCGCAGAAGCACGTTTGCGCTGAACTGCTGAGGCTCGGATGAGATTCTGCGTAGCAGTTCTGGTTGGCTGACGTGATCATCACCGATCAAAAAAATTGGAGGAATAGCATTGTCACGTTGAATCGGAACGCGCGCGCCATCCTTCAACCCAAAGAGCAATGTCGAAGACGGTGTGATTTTGACCTGCTGATGGTATCCCGCAGCCTCTAGTTGTTTGTCGCGTTCTAAGAGCGCTTCTTCCAATTCCGCCGAGCGCTCGATGGCTTCGCGATAAATCGGCTCAGCCACCGCATTGAGTTCGGCATCGGAGGCATCCAGCAGGATGACTCCCCATTCATCGAACAAGCGTGTGAATAGTCGTGCAAAGCCACTGCCGTAGGTCGCCTCGGGGCCGTAGGACTCACGCAACAACGCCGTGACCTCAGATTCGCCGAGCAATTGTTCTGCGGCTTTAACAACTTCCACGATCTCTGGTCCTAATGCAATGGTCCCCACAGGCGATTCCGGAACTCCGTGTGAAGTTGCCGTCAACTGTTGCAAAGAGGCTTCTGTTCCGGGCAGAAAAATACTCTGGATTTCATCGAGGTCGTGATCTTGCGTAGCCAGCCAGAAAACCGGGACTGTGTCAACACCAGTCTGAGTGGCTGTTTCCGCTAGTTTGACCGCAGTGAGCGCCTTAACCACCGAGAACAGCGGCCCACCAAACAATCCAACCTGCTGCCCAGTTACAACCACCGCGGCGCCAGATTTCAGGCGTGAGATATTTTCCAGAGTTTTCGCAGACGCTCCCCAATTTTTATTCTGCCGTTCGAGAATCGCCGCGACTTTTTGTCGGCGAGCGGAGTCGTACTGAATCTTTCCTGCTTCGTCTTTGAGCCACTGAGAAAAATGCAGGTCGCGAGGGAAAAATGGGCTAACGCCGGGCGCGCCGGCAAGAAAATCCAGAAAAACCCGGGAAGTGTGCGGAATTTGGCTAAAGGGCAGACACTGCGCTTTCAACGGCGGTTCTCCTGACATCGTTGGACGATCTGAGTCATCATTTCGTTAACCGCATTCAATTCTACAGGCAGGTTGTTATTCAGATGCCAAAACCCAGCTGAAGATGCAAAATCCACAACACGTGGCATCCCTGTAAAATCACGAACATCATGCCCGACTCCTCGTTTGATCCTACAAAAGACATAACACTGGAAGGTAAAGCCGTAAAACTTGTGCCTCTACAGCGCGAACACGCGCCGCTACTCTGGGAGACTATGAAGGATCATGCCGAACAAATCTTTCGCTGGATTCCGTATCCCATGCGCACTGCGGAAGACTCCTCTCGTTTTATCGACTTGGTCTTGGGGGAGCATCAGCGTGGTGTATCCGTTCCATTTGCCACGATCGATAAGAGCTCTGGAAAAATGGCTGGAAGCACACGATTCATGGCGATCGATGTCGCCAACCGCCATGTCGAAATTGGTTCTACATGGATTGCCCCAGCTTGGCAGCGTACTGGGGTGAACACCGAAGCCAAATACCTAATGCTTCGCCACGCGTTTGAAGCCTGGAAGTGCATGCGGGTGGAGTTCAAAACCGATTCCATGAACGAAAAATCGCGCACCGCTATCCTTCGTCTAGGAGCAAAAGAAGAGGGCACATTCCGCAACCACATGGTGACCTGGAGCGGACGCATCCGGCACTCAGTTTATTTCAGCATTATCGATACGGAATGGCCTGAGGTGAAAAGCAGTCTGGAAGCCCGCATGGCGCAGGAATAGATTACTTATTTTGGCTTAACAGCCACTGGGCTTCGTATTTTTTCAACAGATCCACGCCTTGCGCGAATGTTGTGTCGGGAGCGACAGGGTGAAAGTCAGTGTAGGTTTCCATCGACTGCGCGCTGATCGATTTGAATAATAGAATCTTGCCGGTGAAAGCCATGTCAATGCCAGTCATCTGCCAATGCTTATCTCCGACATCGCCCTGGCTGATCTTGATGTGACCACCACGGTCAAGGTGTCCCAGAAAACCCCAGCCGAAACTAACGTCTTTTTGCAGCGTGCCGTCGATCATGGCGATGCGATTGCACGACGGATCAATCAGGATGTGTCCCTGCATGCCAGTCAGGATTTGCTCAATCCGTGATGGCGGATCGTATTTGGGGTTCGGCTGAAAACTGAGCCGCCTGAGTTCTTCTCCCGTTTTTCCCACACCCGTCCTGCCCGTCTCCGTGCCATCGTCCTGATACAGAAATGCGTCCGGCAAAGCACGAATAATTCGGGACACACGATCGAAATTCTCTTTTTCCTGTTTCTGTTTTTTCTTCAACTCGTCAGGGTCGTCAATGAACCGCTGCACACGCTGACTTTCCCCCTTACGCTGTTCCGTAGTCAGTGGCTTATCGTTGATGGCGATGACCAGCCCGGCAATCGCATCGCGTGTTTCTGCATAGATCATGGTCTGCGTGCCATTAGGATTTTTCTTGTAGTGCTGGAATAAATATTTTTTGTCCCCATCCGGAGGGTTGAGTTCATTGGCGACTGCACGCCGCACTAGTTCCTGAGGAACAATTGTGTTATTGGAAACTTGTTGAGCGTTCGAGAAGGTAACAAGACCGGCAAGGCCACACAGCACCACAAAAGGGAACCGTTGGAACGCCCACTCCATCACCTACAGTTTACCGTAGGACATTGGCCGAAATGTTGCACAACTGAGGGCCTTCAGGCCAATTGCGTACTCGATACCGCTGAGATATAGTCATGCTTCCGAGAAAGTGAAGCATCCGCAATAACCCAATCCAGGGGAGGCCCGGTTCCATGGACGCACCAAAGACCAGCGAATTTGCCCATATCGGCAAGTCAGTCATTATCAAGGGAGAACTTACCGGCAGCGAAGACCTCTACATTGATGGGCAGGTCGAAGGCACTATCGAACTGCGCAGCAATAACCTAACCATCGGCCCCAATGGGCAGGTAAAGGCACACGTGAACGCCAAAGGCGTGACCGTCCAAGGTAAGCTTGAGGGAAATATCAATGCCAGCCAGCGGGCAGAGCTGCGCAAATCTGCCATAGCCGTAGGTGACATTATTACCCAGCGTGTCAGCATTGAAGAGGGTGCGTATTTCAAGGGGAAAGTGGATATTCAGCGCGACGGAAATAAGCCATCCGCATAATCGGCAGAGTCATCTAAGTACATACCTAAGTTTGGGCTACCTAGCTAGGAGAGGGATTCCAGACATTCTGCCGTAAAGTTTCGCGATATATATTAAAATTCAATAACACGAAGCGACACAGTAGATTCGCAGCATTCGTGCACGACTTACATGAAATTCTTTCAGCGCTCTTCGGGTTCTTCGTCCACGGTCACGGATCAGCCGCCTGCGAGATTAGCCCGGCGCTCTAGCGGTTTGGGTGAAATTGCCAAATTACTGGCCTCGGAACAACCGTTGTGCATTCTGGATTTGGGCTACACATCTGCCGCGAATATCCGCTATCTCACCGAGCGCGGACACAAAATCTACAGCGAAGATTTGCTGGAAGCTTCAACCGACCCTGAATTGGTGACGAAAGACGAACAAGGCAATAAGGTCCTCGACAGCAAGAAATTTCTCGATGAGAACCTGAAATTTAACAATACCCAGTTCGACATCGTGCTCTGCTGGAACCTCGCCGATTACATGGATGAAAGCTTGGTTAAGCCTGTGGTGGCACGGCTGTGGTCCATGATTAAGCCCGGAGGACAGTTGCTAGCCTTCTTCCACACGCGCGAAGCCGGACCTGATGCACCTTGCTATCGCTTCCACATCGTGGGACCGGACACGTTGGAAATGCAGCCCATCGAACCACGCCGTGAAGTACGCCGCGGACCCACAGGGGCGATCCATACCTCGGTCAATAGCAATTTCCCTTTGCAGCGTGTGTTTAATAACCGTCACATCGAAAATCTTTTCCGCGATTTTGCTTCGATTAAATTCTTCCTGGCTCGCGACAATGTCAGGGAAGTACTAGTAGTCCGCTAAGCACTGAGAATTGGGAACTGACAACCCGGGCTGATTTCCCAACCTTATCTTGTCTTACTCACTAAATACCGCGTAATACCGGGCGCATTCTGCAACATAAATAACACCGTCCTACGTACTGGCCGCGGCAATCGCAACATCCGGCGAATTTTCGATGACGTGCGAAACACCGGAGCAAAGCGCTGTTCATAAACTCGACAATATTGCCGTGTGGCATGCGCAAGAGAAGTTTCTCCCCGAAAGAATGGAATCAGAGATTCTCCCGCCAATGACCCGCTCCGCAGAGCCAATGAGATCCCATCTCCTACAAACGGATCGACAAAACCTGCCGAATCCCCAACCTGGAGGACATTGTCCCGTACCGGCCGTGGATCTCGAAAGAAAAGCGGGAAAGTGCTCACCAGATTACTGAGTGATCGCCATCGCCCGGCTCGCTCAGACAAGGCAGGGTGCTGGGCAAAGACTTGCGGCAAAGTGCTGGCGACATTGGTACTCACCATGGCACAGACATTTACTTGTCCATGATCGAAGCCCGGATTTCTGAAGGCTACCGGCTGTACTCCGCAATAACCACCATTAAAGAAATACAAATCAGCAGAAGCCTTGGGAGAGGTCTCGGCAAAATACATCTTGATCCCTAGCCACTTCGGTTGAGGTCTTGCATTGTCATCGCGCTTCGATCCGAGGTTGGACCACCGGCCGGTTGCATTAATGACAGCAAGCGAACTGAACTCGCCAGAAGATGCTGAGATTCGGAATGGGCCAGTGCCACTGATTTCTTGTACTGTGGTTTGCTGCCGTGTCTCCACCCCGTATTCCCCGGCTAACTCCCAGAGGGCGGCGTCGAGATCCAGACGCGCGATACTGGCTGCGGGCGGATCAATAGGAGTTTGCAGCGGGCTGCCGTCGAAAAAGAGGCGGGCTTGAGGAATGCGGATTGCGCTGGCGAGAAGTGGTGCGTGTCGCGCACCGAGGAACCCACCGAGCAGGTCAAGCGACTCGGCGGAGACAAATTCGCCACAGACTTTATGACGAGGGAAACTTCCACGCTCCAGCAGCAGGACTCGCGCGCCTTCTCGCGCGGCCGTGATGGCCGCGGATGCGCCTGCGGGGCCTCCTCCAATGACAATCAAATCGAAGATGCTCTGGGACAGACCCATGCGACAGTTTTCAGACTTTAGCATTTCAGGATTGGCTACATCCAGACTGGACTGGGAAGATGCCTTAAAGATATGAGGCATCAAGTACCAAGAAAGTTGCACAAATATTAGCAATCTCGTCGAACCAAGTATGATAGCCAGAGTTTCATGGGCTGCGGATGGGGCGAGACATGGAGAAACGGATTTGATCAGATTGAGATCGCGTGATGGAAGAAATCCCCAAGAACTCGCCGCCATGGATCTCGATGTCCATCTTGGCGACCAGGTGCAAAAGACAAAGTATGTCAGCACTATGTTTGACATCATTGCGCCCGGCTACGATAAATTCACCCGCGTATTCTCGTTCGGCATGGATAAAAACTGGAAAGCCGCTCTGGTTGAGGAAGCGATAAAGCGGGCAACCAAACGTCCTGCGATTTTGGACTTGGCGTGTGGAACTGGCGATTTCGGCATCGAACTGGCACGCCGCATGGCTGCCTCCCGTGCCATAGGTCTTGACCTGAGTCCGCAAATGCTGGTCGAGGCTAAGAAGCGAGTCGAGCAAGAACAGAGCATCTTGAATCTCGCCGCTTGCGACATGCTAAGTCTTTGCGTGAACGACAAGAGTGTTGATGTGGTCAGCATCGGCTACGGGCTTCGCAATACAGCCGACGTTGTCACGGCACTGCGGGAAATTGCCAGGGTCCTTAAGCCGGGTGGAATTTTAGTTAACCTTGATTTCCATCGTCCCGTCGGGTCGGTTTGGCGCGAACTGTTTCTTTGGTATATGGAGTATGCAGGGCGGCTTGCCGGATGGTTCTGGCACCGTGAACCTAAAACCTACGGATATTTGTCCGGGTCCATCCGACGGTATCTCACGATTCCAGAGTTCGAAAAGCAACTGGCGCAAACGGGTTTCACTGTGGAGTGGAAAAAATCGCAGCTCGGCGGGGCCATTGGGCTGCACGTGGCTAGACGGGTGAATTAAGCCGTATTTAAACTTTGGGGACGCCTTCGATCACGCTTTGTGGTGCCACGGTCCGCACGACCCGTGTGAGTTTGTAACCGGCCGCTTCAAATAAGGCGTTGAACTCAGACCGTGTGCGCTCCTGTCCGCGTGTCATCACGAGCATGTTCACATCCAGAAGTTTACTGAAGCATCGTGCATCGCCATCAGGCACAACCATCTCCACCACCAGTACTCTTCCTTTTTTGCTCATGGCTTTGCGGCAATTTTGCAGGATCGTAACGCATTGTTCATCATTCCAATCGTGAATGACGTCTGACATGATGTAGGCATCTGCCCCTGCCGGAACGGATTCGAAGAAATTACCCGCCACGGCTGAACATTTGCCGCCGGACATCTCTCCATTTGGATAGTGTGCTTTCTTAAGGGCGGGTTCGAGATCGAAAACTGTGCCTTCGATTTCAGGATGAAGTTCCAGAATCTTCTGCAGGAATGCGCCCTCGCCACCGCCAACATCCACCATGGATGAAATTTCCGAAAAGTCGTAAGCCATCAATACAGCGTATGCAACCATCGACGCGACATCCGTCATGCCTTCGTGGAAGGTGTTTGCAGCTTCGGTATTGCTTTGCAGATATTCAAACAATCCCGTGCCGAACGCCTTGTCGAAGGCGGGAGATCCGGTCTGAACGCTATGAAGAAGTTTGCCCCAAGCCTGATAGTGAATCTCGCCGAGGGTGATTGCGATGGCTCTCTGTGATCCAGGAATATCGCTCCGCAGTTCCCGCCCTACGCTTGACAATGCAAAACGGCCGTCAGAGAGAGCAACAAAAACACCTGCACTCGCCAACGCGCGCATAAGGCGAAACAGGGACCGTTGATCAACTGAGGTAGCGGCCGCAAGCTCAGCGCACGACTTGGGGCCTACCTTTAACAAGTCTGCGATCCCGAGTTTGGCGGCGACGTAGATTGCTTGTGACAGCCAGTAACCTGTAGCCATCTGAAAAATCGCCGGCGGTTGCGGGTTGCTCTTGTTATTGCCTATGGATCGATTGCTCAGTTTTAGTGTGGAGAGTAACCGCTGCCGCAGCAGCAACTTCAATTCCGGCCATTGTGTGCTTCGTCGAGCATGCGCGAGAGTGCGAAGCCAAGGCCAATTAGGAAGCAAACGTGCTGTCACCATGCAAATCAAGGTACCCCGGTCGGCGTGGTATGTAAATCCACTCTGGATGTCTGCCGGTCAGGCTTTTTTAAACCTCGGCCAGCTCTTCTTCCAACAGTTGTTTGTTGTAGAGGTCAGTGTAGTATCCGTTTTGCGCGAGCAATTCGTCGTGTGTACCCAGTTCGACGATCCGTCCGCTGTGTAGTACGGCGATCCGGTCGGCATTGCGCACAGTTGAGACGCGGTGAGAAATGAAAATCGTCGTACGGCCTTTCATGATCTCGCGCAGATGATTGAGGATTTTGTCTTCCGTCTGGGTATCAACGCTGGAGAGTGCGTCGTCAAGAATCAAGACGCGGGGATTGCGGATCAAGGCTCGGGCTATCGCTGTCCGTTGCTTCTGGCCGCCGGAGAGCGTGAGCCCGCGTTCCCCGACTGTGGTTAGGTACTGCTCTGGGAACTCTTCGATGTCGGTAGCAATGTTGGCTGCCTCTGCTGCTGCTCGGACCTCTTGATCCAAGGCATTTTCGACGCCAAACGCAATATTCTCGCGTATGGTCTCACTGAATAGAAAGGTTTCCTGGGGCACGAAGCCAATACTGCGTCGTAGAAACTCCAACGGATAACGCCGCACGGGTCGACCATCAATTAGGACTGATCCTGGCGCGGCGTCGTAGATACGTGGAATCAAGCTCACCAAAGTCGTTTTACCCGAGCCAGTTGGGCCCACTAGTGCCAGGCTGCTGCCTGCGGGGATCTTCAGATTGATGTCGTGCAACACGGTATTCGAAGCGTAGGCGAAATTGAGATTGCGAAACTCGATCTCGCCAGCAAGCTGTTTTACCGGAGGGCCAGCTTGCGCTTCCTCGCTATCAACAATTTCAGGTTTCTCGGCGAAAATTTCGCTGATGCGACGCAGTGAAGCCGTGCCGCGCTGAAAAATATTGATGACCCATCCCAGAGCAATAATGGGAAATGTCAGCTGCACCATGTAGGTGAGGAACGCAGCAAACTGTCCCGGCGTGATGTGGCTGCCCAAAACCTCTCGCCCGCCAAGCCAGAGCACTAACGCGATGGCTAATCCCAGCATAGTTTCCAGGGTCGGCCACAACATGCCGATCAACCGCACCAGCCTTAAGCTGCGCGCAATATATTCCGTGTTGGCCTTCTCAAAGGCCGCGATCTCGGCTTCTTCCTGAACATAAGCACGAATCACCCGCGCGCCAGAGAAGTTCTCCTGTACCTTGGCGGAGATTTCCGAAAACATCGCCTGGATCTTTTCAAACCGGTCATGAATCTGCCGCCCGAAATACTGCACCACCACGCTCGCAATCGGCAGCGGCAGAAATGTGTACAAGGTCAGCTTCGGGCTGATCGAGTACATGAACGCCAGCGCTCCGGCCATGAAAACAATCGTATTTGCCGAATACATAATCGCCGGGCCGAGCAGCATGCGCACGGCGTTCAGGTCGTTTGTAGCACGGGCCATGATGTCGCCGGTGCGTGTGCGCTGGTAGTAGGAGTGAGACAATCCTTCCAAGTGCAGGAATAGATCGTTGCGCAGATCGAATTCAATCTCGCGCGAGACACCGATCACGACCGAGCGTGTCAGATAAGAAAAAATCCCCTTGATTGCGATTAATGCCAATAGCTGGGAGGCAAGAATCAGTAGCTTGTGCCGTTCGACCCCGTGATTCAGATCGTCAATCGAATGCTGAATCACCAGCGGAAATAAGACCGCAGCGCCATTCTGCAACAACACGCAAACTGCCCCCATTACATAGCTCAGCTGATATTTCTTGAAGTAGGGAAGTAGTGGACCGAGACTTTTAGGCAGCATGCGCTTCTGTAGATGTGATTCTACCAGTTAGCGCTTCACTTTATAGCGGTCCGGCTTCGGATCTGCCTCATGGCGTCGGCCATGCCAGCATTGAGTTGGTCAGAGTTCCGCGTTTGCATTGGTGGGTGCAGAGGAGTACGAAAGCTCTACTCAATTCTGGCATGTACCCTCGACGCCATGAGGCAAATCCGAAGCCGAAATTCAGTTTGTTGTTTTGCGAAAAGTTAAAGTAAAAGCTCCGACCAGAAGCACCAGCCAGCCGGAGAGAAAAAGTACCGCCGAGTCCATCAAATAGCGGTAAAGCGACTCAATATTCATGCCCGCCTCAGGCCGCCAATACTCTGTACGATTGTAGTTGTTGTTTGCCGGTGAGGCTCTTGTACTGAGCCAAAACTTCTTTGGCGGCATTGATACGTCCAAGCGTGGTCAATGCCGGGTCGTTAAGAGCTTGCTCCATCTCCGCCATCCAGCTCTCAACCGCCACATCAATTTTGGTCGCCACTTCGACTGCGATTGCGTCAACAAAATCCCGAGATGTGATTACTGCAGTAGCCATATTCCTACCCGCCCTTCGAAGCTGTTTCTTGTTCTATTGTTTGTCCTGGTTTTCGGTTGACTGGTTTTGCAGGTGGTTCATCATGCGTTGTTCGTGCTTGTCGATCATTTCTTTGAACTTGGTTTTCTGGTCAGGATTCAGGATCTGCA
>Ga0207703_10001105_pt1 | contig 25580 bp, 17 predicted proteins | sample KBSSwiS12_FD_184304 | JGI IMG/M metagenome (GOLD analysis project Ga0207703, IMG submission 184304) | Switchgrass rhizosphere microbial communities from Kellogg Biological Station, Michigan, USA - KBS Switchgrass S1-2 (SPAdes) (version 2) | ecosystem: Host-associated > Plants > Roots >...
CCCATTGAACGTCTGACCGTCAATCGTCTTCAGCGACACAATGCGCGCGCGGCTTTTGATTACTCCGCTGCCATCACGCCGCAGCGGAGCTGAGCGCACCGGGATCACCCCGGCCGTCTGCAACCACTGCTCGAAGATCGACTCGGCAACATGGGGCTCAAACACCCACATGCCGTCCTGCTCACCGGAACCCGCCCCGCTCTGTCCATGAATCGGCGCCACGCCCCGCGCGGCATAGTAGGCCTTCACGTCACGATAGAATTGCCTCGCCATGCCGCCGATGGCACCGTGATTGCCGGTGTCGGCGAAGCCCAGGCCATTCGTGGTCATGCCGCCGATGTGTCGGTCGCGGCATATCAACTCGACACTCTTGCCCGCGCGGCGTATTTCGATCGATGCAGTGATACCGGCTGGCGTGCAGCCGTATATCACTACGTCAACCATTCCCGACGCAGCACAGGCCGCCGGGCACGCATACGCCAGTAATCCGGCAACAGCGAACAGACGGCGCGTCAGGATCTGCATCGCTTCTGCTACTGCTGCCGGCCGTCAGAAGGTAAAGCCGACACCGAAATAGAAGCGGCGATCTTCGAGCGCCGAGTTGTCGAGGCGCTCATCGACGCCATCAAACTGGCGGTTGATCGCTTTGGTCAGGTTCTGCGCCTCCGCCGTCAGCCGAAAGTTCTTGTTCAAGTTGAACGCAACCGAGGCATCGAGCTGGCCATAGGCATTGTTGTATCGGCTGCCGCCATTCACCGCCTGCTGCACCAGCACGAGGGCCTCGCTGCGCCAACTGTAGGCGGCACGTGCGCTGAAGCGCCCATCGTCATAATACCCGATGAGGCTGTAGCTGTTCTTCGACAGGTTCGGCAACGGCAGCGTCCTTCCGGTCAGTCCATCGACGATGGGTGTCGTGCTGTCGGCATAGGTGTAGTTGGTCTGCACCCCCAGGTTCTGCAGCAGGCCGGGCAGGAACCGGAACGCATGCTGATAGTTCAGCTCGAAGCCCTGCACCTTGCCGCTCGATCCATTCTGCGGCTGGCTGATATTGAAGGGACCGAATCGCTCCGAGAAGCCGGGCACGAATTCCTGGGTGACTGTCAGCACCGTAAAGGAGCTGACGTCCTTGCGGAACAGCGCTGCCGACAGCAGGCTGGCCGGCGCGAAATACCATTCGATCGTGGCATCGTACTGATTGGCTTTGAACGGACGCAGCGCCGGATTGCCGCGAGAACCGGTATTGTTGGTCGTATTGGGCGCGAACCCCACTCCGACGTCGGCCACCGCAGGTTGCGCCACTACCTTCGCTGCGGCGAAGCGCACGAGCAGTTGCGGCGCGAGGTCAATGGCGAGGTTGGCACTCGGCAGCCAGTTGCCGAACCTGGCTGCCGCCGAGGTGGGCTGCGTAGCCGAGAGGAAGCCGCTCGAGACGCGGCTCGTCGACGTATATCGCAAGCCGATGTTACCGCGGTAGTTGGAACCCTCGACGTCGGCCTTCACATAGCCCGCCCACGTTTTCTGCAGCACGTCGCGGATCGACACCCGTCCGCCGGCAACCGTGTCAGTCGTCGGTTCGGGGAGGCCGAACGCGGCACGCCCCGCATCCTTACTGTTGGAGCCCGTGAGGAAACTCCGAGGGTATGTCCCGTCCACACCGGAATAGTAACTGCCGCTCTGGTGATTGTCATACACCAAGCCGGGCAATTCGTCGGGAGTCAGGATACCGTCGCCGTTCGTGTCGTGTCCTGCGAGCAGAGAAGCGGCAGTCGGCAGGTTCTGAACGTTAGATGAGACCAGCGAAGTTCGCGTGTAGCGCACCCCCGCCTCGAGCTTGGAGAGCGGTCCGAATGCGACTTTGAAAAACGTATCCCCGCGGGTGTCGAAGTTCGTATTGCGGCGCGGCGCCTCACCGTCAAAAATAGAAAGGAGCTGATAGTTGCTGGGATCGTTGAGGTTGTAGTTGCCGGCGTAGCTCATGTTAGGCACGTTGCGACTACCTGACATCAAATCATAGGACGCGTTGACCGTGCGGCCTGCCCTCGGCACCACCACATAGGTAAAGGCAGCTCCCGGCGTGCCGTCGAGTCCGGTGCCGCGGCTGTACGAGATGTCGCTCGACAGACCGAAGCGGTCATCGTCGGTGCTCCACTTGACGGTTTCACCGAGGTTCAGTGTCTTGAACTCTGTGGGGACGTCGTAGACCAGGGGACGCAGCGTTATCGAAGAGAAATCGGCGGAAGTGATGGTCCCATTGGAGTCCGCTGTCGCGTTGGTCGCGTTATTGTTCAGCAGACCCTGATACTGGCTCAAGTCGCGGGCGCGTTTGAGGTCGCTGTAGGTTCCTTCAAATAGCGCCTCGAAGTGATCGGTCGGTTTGTACTGAATCGCGCCGTTGAGTGTCAGCCGCTTGTCACGCCGGTCGACCACCGTCTCCATCAAGCGGTTGGGCCTGAACATGTTTGCATCCGGGACGCCATCGCCGGTCACGTCAATGGCATTCGTGCGTGTCCATCCCACCGTATCGAACAGATAGCCGCGATTGGTCGTGTCAGCATAGGCAGCACTGACCAGAGCGCCAAACGTACCGCCCAGAAATTGTTTGGAGACGAGCCCCGAGGTTCGATAGCCGAGCTTCTTCCCCTGGCTCGTGTCCGCACCTTCGGCTCGCCCTGAAACCACGAAGTCAGCCAACTCCAACGGCCGCTTGGTCCTGAGATTGACGATAGCGCCCAGGGCGCCCTCCGCCAGATCGGCCGACGGCGACTTGATCACATCCAGTCCCGAAAGGATTTCCGGATTGAGTCCCTCGAGCGCCGGTTGACCGCTTTCCGAGGGGCCAATGAAGGTACGGCCGTTGATCTGCAACAGGTTCTGCGAAATGCCACGCACCGCGAACGTCGAGCCATCTCCATCACGACGGGTTATCTGTACGCCCGAGACGCGGCTCAGCGTCTCGGCCACGTTGTTGTCAGGCAATTTACCGATGTCTTCGGCGGTGATCACATCCGAGACAGTGTCCGCGACTCGCTTGTCATGCAGTGACTTTTCGATGGTTCGGCGGATGCCGGTCACAACAATGACATCAGTGCTGTCAGTGTCGGTCTGCGACGCACCTGCTTCAGCGGACTTGGACTCTGAGGTCTCTGACGCGGCCCCCTGCGCATGCGACACGGTCGCAATTGCTACTGCACAAGCGCTCGCTATTGCAGCCGCACCTATTCTGCTTGCCATTCCAGCGCCCCCTCTGCACCGCTTTTGGCGGCTTTGTATTAATCAATAATGTCTTGATTAATAGGTGGCGTCAAGCCTCCCTAGAGCGTCAAAATGACGACGATATGTCAAAATTACGGATATTTGTCTTTATTAATCCGTGACTGCAGCCATTCGATTCTGGCGGCAAAGGACGATCAGCGGCGAACCGCACGCCAATGCAACTGCAAACACGCCACGATATCCGAGGAGATGCTGTAGCGGTCCACTCATGACGCCCGTCAGGACCATTACCAATGCCTTCGCGCCCGACGCAAGGTTGTAGTGCGAAGTCGGATACGGCCCCGGCGCCAATGCGCGCTGTAGAAAAACGACGTAGCCCACCATTGCGAACGCCAGAAACGCGCGAGCCGCCAGTAAGCCACTGACCAGGACAGGTTGCGGCACTGCGGGCAGTAGCGACAGTGTCAGATAGATCAGCGCGGGCGCCACGGCGGCGGCGGCCATCGTTTGCATAGAGCGCGGCAGCCCCCGCCGCCACAATGTCAGTCCGCCGAGCGCGGCCCCGAGTGTCAAACCTCCAAACCCGGCCGTCGCATACAGTCCCCCGATAGTTTCGCGATCGAGTCCCAGCCCGCCCCGCCCCGGGGCATCAATCAGGAAGAAGGGCTCGATTTTGTCAATCAGCCCCGCCGACACTGGAAAACTGAGGCACACAGCGATGCTCGGCCAGAAGTGCGCACGACGAAAAAAACTGAGAAGGACACGGACAGCTCGCTCGCGGGGAAAATCAACTGGGCTAACGCTCGCCCCCACGGGCATTACGGCCCGGTGCCACACAGCCGCAATCAGATACCAGAATGCGCACCCGGCTAACGCCAGCGCCCATCCACGACTGTTCGCCTCTGCCTTGCCCGCCCATCCGCTCACCGCGATGAGCGCCCCACCGCCGATCAGGGCCGCGCCGTTCCAAGCGATACTTTGGACGCCTGTAAACACCGCCTGCCGCGCGCGATCGAGGGCAGTAAGAAACAGCCCTTCGCACGCAATGTCCTGGATGGATCCGAGGAATGCCACTACTGCAAAAACGGCGACGAGTCCCATCGGCGCCTTGCCCGCGAAACCCAGCATCAGGCCACCGAGAGCGAACGCACAGAACAGCCCCAGCTCGGAGATCACAACAAAATAGCGCTTGCTGCGGTTGAGCTCGATCGCCGGCGCATACAGCGGCTTGAGCACATAGGGCAGCCCCAGAAGGCTCGCGGTCAGGATCGCCTGGCTCGTCGTGAGGCCCTGGTCGCGCAGCAGTATCGCTGCCGTGTTGGTGACTGCCACATACGCGAGCCCCATCGCCAGCCATGCGCTGGGCACCCAGCACACAGCCGCAACATTCTTCGAGCCACGCCAGTCGCCGGCGTCCTGAATTGGTTTGGCAGCCACTCATCTAAGTTGCCTTGCTCATGCGTTGATGTCACGCTTGGCTTTGATCATTCCCGGTTCACTTCGCAACACGCTTATTGAGGAGTTACCGCTGAGACCAAATGGTGGGGTAGGACGAGGATCGTCCGACACGAGCCCCGCGGGCACGAACCTCGAACGGGGAAGCCTGCACAATCAGCGCGTGGTGCTGCAGGCAATCCGGGCGAATGACCGTATCACCGTCGCCGAGCTCGCCAGGTTGACCGGTCTCACCTCTACCGGCATTTCAGCGATCATCCGCAGGCAGTTGGAAGAAGGCTTGATACGCGAGGTCGGCCGGATTCAGGGCGCGCGCGGGCAACCCGCGATGCGCTATTCGGTCAATGCCGACGGTGCTTTCTCCCTCGGCGTCAATCTCGATCGCGATCACGTGACGCTGATTGGGCTGGACCTGGCCGGCGCGACCCGGTGGCGGAGCTCGCTCGAAGTCAGCTTCCCTCCTTATGAAGAAGTCCGCGGCTTCATCCGGCAATCGATCGAAGATCTGCGCCGCGACGGCGGCATTGCGTTCGATCGCATCATCGGCATCGGGGTCGCCGTTCCCGACGAGCTCGGCGCTGTAGCGTTGCCTGACCCGCCGGCGGGCTATACAGACTGGTCCAATGTTGATTTCAAAAGTTTGATGAACGAAGTTCTCCCGGGTATTTCGGTTCATGTTGAAAACGATGCATATGCCGCGGCCGTGGGCGAGATGCATTTCGGTTACGGCCTGACGAATCCCAACTTCTTCTATCTCCTGGTCAGTGTCGGTCTCGGCGGCAGCATGGTACTGAACGGCACGCCGATCGCCGGTGCTACAGCGCGCGCGGGAGAAATAGGCCACCTGGTACTGCGACGCCCGAAGGGCGCAACTCTTGGAAGCATCGTGTCCCTGGCGGGCCTCTATCAGTTCCTGCGCGGAACGGGGCACGCGGCCAAGTCGGTAAGCGATCTGCGCAATCTGGGCGATGCCTCGCTGGCCGTTGCCCGCGGATGGCTGATGACCGCCGCGGAGGTCCTGGAAGATCCGCTCGTTCTCATCAACCTCACGCTCAATCCCGCGGCGTTTTACATCGGCGGTCGGCTACCCGATCCTTTGATCGAAGAGCTGGCCGCAGAATTGAACGCGCGGCTGCGGCGCCATGCAGCCGCTGCACCCCACATGGCGCCGGTACTTCGGGCGGCGCTTGCAACTGACGCCGCGGCAGTCGGGGCGGCCATTTTGCCGTTCTCGGATCAACTCCTGCCATCGCGAACCTTCGTGGGCAGCGTTTTCGCCGCCGGCTGACGCAGGATTTTCGATCGAGCACCACATCGGCCTGCGTACCTCCCACCATTCAGAGTTCGGCAAATTCAATTCCAGTGGAGGTCTGAACGTATAATTTCGGTCCGGATCGGCTCATGCAACGTATCCGCTTTGAGAATGGTGTCGTCGTCCGGATAGAGTCACTCGATTACGGGTTCTGAAGCGCTGTGACGCCGCTGAACGAGTCGCTACCGGCAGCAGTCGTCTGTCGGCGAGCGAAATGGTCTCTGTCAGGTTACGCATGGTTGGGTTTGCCGACGCGGGGCCGTCACTGGAAGAGGTGAGGTCGTCACTTCTAGAAATGGGTCCCGAGGCTGAGCAGATGGAATTCGGCGGCCGCCCAGAGAAGTACCCCGCTCGCAAGAGCGATCAGGATGCCCCATAGGATGTTGAACCAACCGGTGCGGCGCGCTCGCGCGATCCATAGACTCCACAGGCTGCTCACCAACAGACCGCAGAAGGCGACGACGCCCAAAAGCTCCAGGGACACGAGGAGCGCATCGAGGGCGAGCCCGGTGACTTTACTGCCGGGATCGGAAATCAGGGTGAACAGCAGAGCCCAGCCGCCGACCACGGCGAGCACCAGTACGCAGGATCCGCGCAGGAGGTGATAGGTCAAGCGGTGGTGGGTGGCGGCGGCGAGAGTTACACCATATCGCCGCCGTATGATCGCGCCGGCAGGCCAGGAAAGCGCGCCGATCAGGACGATGGCGAGACTGACTTGGGATGTCGGCAGCAGCCACGCGGCGTCCCGGTACCAGGGCGCGCGGTCAAACACCATGAAAGGTGAAACCTCATCGACGCTCCAGCGCACGACCCTACCGTTCTCGAGTTTCGCGGCCATGCGTTGTTGGCCGTAGGCGTCTTGCCAGACGAAGGGTGCGATCTCGATCCATTTTCGTGGCGTGTCGCCCATGCCGGGAAGAGCCGCTGCCGGCAGGAGTGGGCGGCCGTCATCATCCAAGCCGATTTTGATGGGCGCGAGCAGATTCAACACGTCGAGGAAATTCGAGAAGGAGGCACGGCTGGAGAGGTAGCTGCCGGAGAGCAGTTTGGCGTGCTCACGGAAGGTGGCCTGCTGGACCGGCGGCGCCTCGTTCGTCAGTGGAAAGTAGCGGTCGCCAAACTGCTGGAACAGGGACAGCCGCAAACCAAAGTTTTCAGTTCCGGCGCTGTTGAACGAAAAATACAGGCCGACCTGGCGGCTCGGGATGAGCCACAGGTAAGTGTGGAAGAAGTTCAGATCGCCCCCGTGGCCGATGGCGCTCACGTCGTTGACCCTTTGCTCATAGAAGCCCAGCGCCATGCGGTTGGTGCCGGGGACCGAGACATGAGCGGGATCCTGCATCAGGTGTGCTGTCTGCGGCTGGAGCAGGCCCGCTCCTTGGCTGAGATGAGCGATCATGAACTTTGCCATGTCGGCGGCGGACGCAGCGGCCGAGCCTGCCGGCGGGACCGAGATCAGTTCGTACGGCTGCGCCGGGCCCGAGCCGAGCTCATAGCCTTTCGCCATGAATGGCGCGAGAGATACGGGCAAGGGCTGGCGGAATGTTGTATGGGACATTCCGAGGGGCTGCAGAATGTGGTGTTCGATGTATGTGTCGTACGGCTCTCGGGAGACGCGCTCTACGATGTAGCCGGCGAGCGCCGCTCCCCAATTGGAATAGGCGGGCGTCGTGCCGGGTGGAAACTCCCGCTTCGGAATCCAGTGCTTCAGGACGTCGCCTAGCGGCGGCACGTCACCCTCGAAGCGGAAGCCACCTCTGGCCACTTCCTCGAAGCCGGGTGTGTGGGTCAGCAGGTTGCGCATGGTGATGGGTTTGCTGTCATACGCGGGAATGCGGAAATCCAGATAGCGGTTCACGTCCACATCGAGGTCGATCTTTCCCTGCTCGACGAGTTGCATCACCGCCGTCCAGGTGAAGAGCTTGGAGACGGAACCGGGGCGAAACATATCGACGGCTGGATCGACGGGCTTGTGTGCTGCTACGTCGGAGTAGCCGAAGCCCCGGAGCGTGAGGACCTGACCGTCTTTTACGATGGCAACTTCCGCGCCGGCGATGTCATTACGCTCCAAGGCATAGGGGATGAAGCCGTCGAGCCAAGTGTCGGCGTCTGCTTTTGTCAGGTCGTGTGCGGGGGCCGCAATAGCGTCCAACTCCAGCATCGCAGTCGTACACAACAGCACCGCGGCAGAAATGGCTCGGAGATTAGGACATTTCCACATGGGACAGTTCTCTAGGGAGCCTCGGAATTCGCCGGTAACTTGGCGAAGTCCAGGTCTTGGAAGTCGAAGCTGAAGTCGGTGAGCGGTGAGATCGACCGGAGGGTCATGCCCTCGATGGCGTCGTCGACGGATTGGTTGCCGCCCTGCTCGACTTCTGGGCCAAAGCCCTGATTGAAACGCACGTAGGCATCGGCGTCCAGGCTGCGGTCGTTCCAGCGCACGATGAAGACGTTGCCTCTGAAAGGGCTCAACGTACCCTCGAGCCCTTTGGTGCGGCTGAATTTCAACACGAGTTTGCCGCCTTCCAGGCGGATATGGGCATCGCCGCGCCAGGGGTCTCTGTAACGTCCGACGTATGCGGTCAAGGGCAGCGGCGGCGGCGCTCCACCCGTGTTGAGAACTTGGGCCACCTCCGCTTCGACAGTGTTAGCCTCGCGTGCCCGGCTTTCATCGTAGGACAACCCTATCGCGATCCAATCCCGCTTAGGGGCGCCGACGTAGGCGTCCAGGATCTGGTTGCCGACAGCTTCCGTGGCGGCGCCATCCTGCTGGTTGGTCAGGACCACGATCCCGAGCTGCAGTTCCGGGATCATCGCGACCCACGTGACCGTACCGGGCACGCCGCCCGTGTGTGACACGCGCTTGTAACCCAACTCGTCCTGGAGTTCCCAGCCCAGGCCGTACGCCTCGAAGTGAGCGTGGGTCAACGAGGCGAGCACGGGATTCAGCGGCATCACGGTGTTGGGGGTCCACATTTCCTCGCCACGGTCTGCCGTGAAGATTTGCGCCCCGTCGCGCGCCTTACCGGCGTTCAATTGGGTCTGTAGCCATTTGGCCATTCCGCTGACATTGCAACTGATGGCACCCGCCGGGGCAATGGCCGTAAATTCGATCGGCTCGATCGCTGTCAGCTTGCCTTCCGACATCACGTGCGGAGTGACAGTGTTACTGCCGGCGGCAATCCGCTTGTAGCTCGTGACACAGCCGGTCATCCGCAAGGGCTGGAGGATACGCCGTGTGACAAAATCGTCCCACGTCTCGCCGGTCACCGTAGCGACTACCGTACCGGCGACCATGTAAAGGAGATTGTCGTAGGCATACTGGGCGCGGAAGCTGGATACGGGCTTCAGATAACGCAGGCCGCGGATCATTTCGACTCGCGAGAGGTCGGTGTTCGGGTAGAACATGAGGTCCCCCGCGCCGGTGCCCAATCCGCTGCGATGACTCAACAGGTCACGTATCGTGAATTCGCGTGTGACGTAGGGATCGTACAGACGGAACTCGGGGATATAGTCGATGACCTCGTCATCCCAGCGGATCTTCCGCTCGTCGACCAGGATCGCCAGCGCTGCGGCGGTAAATGCCTTGGTGTTCGAGCCGATCTGGAACAGGGTATCGATGTCGACGGGGGCCGTTTTGCCGAGTTCGCGGACCCCGTAGCCCTTGGCGTAAATCAACTTCCCGTCCTTCACGATGCCGACGGCCATGCCGGGAACCTCGAAGGACCGCATGGCGCGGGCCACGGTCCGGTCGATCGCCGCTGCCGCGATCGGCATCACGGCAGGTTCGGCAACGGCACGGCAGGTCGCTGTCGCGCTCAATGCAACAGCCAGGAACGTCGCAAGCGCGCGGGCCGCCAACCGCATGGGATGTTTCAAAATTTGACCATGATGCCGGCGCCGATCGTTCTGGGTTGCATGACGGTGTAGTCGATCTGGGCCGCCGCGCCGGTGACATCCTGTTGCAAGCGGCCGAACGAGAAAGCGCGAGCGTTCGTCAGATTCGTCGCGAAGAGCCGGTAGGTCATCTGGCCGCGGACCAGGCTGGCGTTGGCATCCACGACGGTATACGACGGCAGCACAAAATAGGGCTGACCGATGGCAGCTTCGAGCCCCGCCTCGTGATCGATCCAACGCACCCCTCCGCCAACGTGCGCCATCAACGTCGAGGACAGCGACCAGCCGTAGTCCGCGGTGCCCGAGACGGTCCATTTCGGAACCGACTGCAACTGGGTGTCGAGCAGGAAGGGACTGGACACGTCGGCGTCCAGCGATTTCAGCTCCGCCTTCGTATAAGCGGTGTTGAAACCAAACGTGAGGCCGCGAAAGGGCGAGAAGCTGCTCGCCAACTCGACACCGTCGCTGTGGGCGGTGCCACCGTTGGTCACGTAACTGATATTGTTGACGAGCGCATTGAGCTGAATGTGACGCCAGTCTATGTGGTACACGGACAGATCGAGGAGCGCTCGATGTTCGAAGAATTCAGATTTCAGGCCCAGCTCGTAGCTCGTCAGATGTTCCGGGCCAACGGTCGGCTGGGGGACGCCCGGATACGGTGTATTCGCGCCGCCGGGCGCGTACCCGGTGGCTGCCCGGGCAAACAACATAACGTCGGGGGTGAAATGGTAGCGGGCGCTTGCCATCCAGGTCGTGTCATTTTCCTTCGAACGCACTGTCGGAAGAGCGACCAACGGAGTCTGTGGCTCGTTAAACAGTATGCCCTCCTGGGAATCGTTGAACACCTGGTGGTTTTGCGAGAAGCGAACGCCGCCCGTCACGTCGAAGTTGGTCAGCACCTTCCACGTGACATCGCCGAAGGCGGCGTATTCCTTGTAGGTGGTGGGGATGGTCACGAGGCCGAAGTAAGGGGCGAGGGCCGGGATGGGCTGGTAGGTGGTGTCGAAGCCCGTCAGGGCTTGTGTGTTCGATTCCCGCTCGTCGGTGTAGAAGCCGCCCACCTGCCAGGAGACGATGTCCGTCTGTGGCGAGGTGAGACGGATTTCCTGCGTGAACTTCCGCAGGCCGAAATCCAAGTTGGCCAACACCAGCCCGGACGGCAGGCCCAATAGCTGGAAATAGGTGCCGAAAGACGGGCTGTAGTCGACGGCCAAGTTGTTGTCGGTGCGGGAGTAGCTGCTCGCGGACACGAGGTCCAAAGACCCGAGCGTCCAATCGACAGTGGCCGAGTAGAAGTTCAGGCGATTGCTGTAGGGTGCGTCGAACGGCTCGCTCTCGGTGAGGCGACCGTAGGAGGTTCCGCCGGACACGAGGCTCGGTCCAGTCGTGGTGGCCGGCGCGAGCGTCGGATTGAGATACGAGGTTACCGCGTCGTCCGCGGATTCGGTGGTCTGCCAGAGTGCATTAATTTTTACCGTGAGGTTAGCTGCCGGCTGCCAGAATGCCGCCACCCGCCCGCCGTACTGTTTCACCTCGTTCGTATCACGGGAGCCTCGGTAGGCGTTGTCGATGTAACCGGGGGTCGTTCGGTGGAAGGCACTGGCACTCGCGCCGAGGACGTCGGCCACAATGGGCAGGTTGACATGCCCTTCGAGAGTTGCGGCCGGGTTGTGCGCACTCGCGACGGAGGCGCCGTCAGCGGCAAACTCAGCGCTGAATTCTTTCGTGTTGGGCGTCGTGAGGACGTATTTCAACAGGCCGCCCATGGAGCTGGCACCGTAGAGTGTGCCCTGTGGACCGCGCAGCAGCTCGACGCGGTCGAGGTCGAAGGGCAGCAGGTCGAGTGTCAGGCCACCGGACATCGCCCATATGCCGCTGGATCCCAGGGGCGTCTCGTCGATATAGGTCGCTACCTTGGAAGTGCTCGAGAGCGGCGATATACCGCGGATGGTCAGGGCAGTCTGGCCCGGCGATCCGGTGGAGTTGGAGCTCACCCCCGCCATGTAGGCCAGGTAGTCGGATACTTGCGACCGCTGCTGCTCCTGAAGGCTCGCACCGGTGACCACGCTGACCGAGGAGGCAACGTCCTGGACGTCCTCCAGTCGCTTGTTGGCGGTGACGACGATCTCTTCGAGGGCCGGCCTGCTGCCCTCCTGCGCCAGTACGGGCGACGCCAGAATCAAGGGGGCGGCCCCGGCGCCGGCATACCACGCTAACCCCAGACAGGCTTTTCTAAGGCTCATTGCGATCGGACTCCGAGGTTTATTGTTTTCGAGCGACGGCGCGAAAATTATTTTTCACTTTTTCCACAATCTGAAAATTATTCATGCCTGTCAAGATATTTTTCTTCGTGCCGGCATTGCACCCTGCCAGTGGGTGGTCGGATACTTCTTTTTTCGCGCACTCGCGCGGACTGAGATCCGGGCAACCAATGAACGCAACCAAACGCCAGGGCGCTGCATCAGGTGCCGCACCGACCGCTCCTCACACGAACGGGCGCACGCCGGCTGATCCGGGCGCGGTACTGAGAATTCTGCGCAAGCGCAATGGGTGGACGCTGACGGCAGTCAGCGAGCGGACCGGGATACCCGTGTCGACCCTGTCGAAGCTCGAGAACGGGAAGATGGCACTCACCTTCGACAAGCTGCTGCGGATCAGCCAAGGGCTGGATATCGATTTCTCGCGGCTGCTTGGGCCGGCGGCCGGCACCGCTTTCGACCGGAGTGAGTTCGCCAGGCACGGAGATTCCGGCGTTCGCGACTTATTCAGCGGCCGCCGCAGCGTGACGCGCGCCGGCGAGGGCAAGCTGATTGAGGGACAGAACGGTGACTATCTCTACCTCGCCTCCGAGTTACTCAACAAACGGATGATCCCAATGCTCGGCGAGGTGCGTGCCCGCAGCCTGGAAGAGTTCGGCGAGTTTCACCGCCATCCAGGGGAAGAACACCTGTATGTGCTGGAGGGAGAACTGGAATTGCATACCGAGATCTACGAGCCGCTGCGACTGAAAAAGGGCGACTCGATCTATTTCGACAGTCGGGTGGGGCACGCTTACGTTGCGGTGGGCACGGAGACGTGTCGGGTTTATTCGGTTTGCGCCACCTCCGAGGTGAACCTCATCAATGTGCTGGAGGGGGCTGGCGGCGATGCTCCAACCGAGGCGGCGCCCCCGGCGGAGGTGCGGCGGTCCTCTAGAAAATAAATTTTCATTATTTGAAAAATTTTCTTCACTTCTCGCGTTTATTTGGGCACCATCCCGCCGCAGCGGTCGAGCCGACGCGGCGGGAGACGGCGTTTTGTCCAAGGCAGACATCATTGTCATTGGGGGCGGGATCGCCGGGGCATCGGTTGCCGCGTCTTTGGCGACACATGCCAGAGTCCGCCTGTTGGAGATGGAGTCGCAGCCGGGTTACCACTCCACCGGCCGATCGGCCGCCGTGTTCGTGTCAACCTACGGAAACAGCATCGTTCGGTCGTTGACGTGCGCCAGTCGGCCCTTTTTCTTTACGCCGCCCGCGGGATTTTGCTCGACCGCGTTGGTCAAGCCGCGGCTGGTCCTGATTCTCGCGGATCCAACACAGCGTGAGATGCTGGAAAACTTCGGTCCAACAGCGTTCCCGGGGGACCGCCTCGAGTATCTGACCGCAACGCAAGCCCTGCAGTATTGCCCGATACTGCGGGCGAATGAACTGAGCGGCGCCCTGCTCTATCGCGGTCCTGCGGATGTCGAAGTGCACGAGCTTCATCAGGGATACCTGAGGCTTCTCAAGTCGCGCGGCGGTGACTTCAAAGCCAACACGGAAGTGCTCGCTCTGGAGCGTACAAATTTGGAATGGTGCGTGAACATTCCCGGAGAGGTGTTGCGCGGTTCGATCGTCGTGAATGCCGCGGGCGCGTGGGCCGGGGAGCTCGGCAAGGTGGCTGGAGCGCATGACATCGGATTGGAGCCGCGCCGTCGCACTGCCCTCCTCATCGACCCGCCGACAGGGCTGGCTACAGAGTCGTGGCCGCTGGTTGCGGACGTGGGCGACCGGTTCTATATGAAACCCGACGCGGGGTTGCTGATGGTTTCGCCGTGCGATGAGACGCTGACTCCGGCATGCGACGCGCAGCCTGATGAAATGGATGTTGCTGTTGCCGTGGATCGGGTGGAGCGGGTGACTACCCTGGAGGTGCGCAATATCAGGCGCAAGTGGGCGGGATTGCGGTCCTTTGTGCGGGATCGCTCGCCGGTTGTTGGTTATGATCCGATCCAACCTGGGTTCTTCTGGCTGGCTGGGCTCGGGGGATTTGGGATTCAGACGGCGCCGGCATTGAGTGCGCTCGCGGCCGGGTTGGTGTTGGAGCGGGAGGTGGGGGACGAGTTGGCAGATCTCGATTTCGACCCGTCGGCGTTGGCGCCGGCGCGACTATGACACATACCCGCAGGTGACCATTGTGGGACCTATGTTTCAGCGCTCTTTTGCCGCCGCGATTCTCATTACCTCGACGGCACTGGCGGGGTACACCGGCGCGGCGCGGGAGCAAAGTGTCGATCTGCTGATTAGCGGAGGCACCGTGTACCGCGGCGATATCAGCGAGCCCGCGGTGACCGATATCGGGATTGTCGCTGACAAGATCGTCTTTATCGGCAATGCCTCTCGAGCACACATTCAAAGCAAGAAGACATTGAACGCTGCGGGGTTGATGGTGATCCCCGGTCTGATTGACGCCCACACCCATACCGACAGTGAGCTTGCCTCACCAGACGCATCGCAACGACTGGTGGCACGGCAAGTTATGCAGGGCGTTACGACCAGCATCATCGGGGTGGACGGGGACGGCACGCCCGACATCAAGGCGGAATTTGACGCAATGGAACACAAGGGCATTGGGCAAAACGTCGCCGCCTATGTGGGATTCGGGGCGATCCGCGAGCGTGTCCTGCAGCAGGACGCACGCAAGCCCACCCCCGCAGAACTTCAAACGATGAAATCCCTGGCCGCCAAAGGAATGTGCGAGGGAGCACTGGGCCTATCGTCCGGCCTTTTTTACGCGCCGCAAAGCTTTGCCTCTACCGAGGAAGTCATTGAGGTTGCTGAAGAGGCGGGCAAACGTGGCGGCCTTTATGACACCCATCAACGCGATGAAGGCAGCAGTTCTGTCGGTATCGTAACTTCATTGAAGGAGGCGATTCGCATAGGCGCTGAGAGCGGCGCGACGCTACACATCGCCCACATCAAGGTCACTAACAGCGCGCGTCCCGAGGGACAGGACATGGCTGACGTGATTGCGTTGATCGAGGCCGCGCGGACGAAGGGTCAAAATGTGACCGCGGATCAATACTCCTGGACGGCAGCTGAAACCGGACTCGAGGCTGTCGCTATTCCTGGATGGGCGCAAGCGGGCGGATTCGAGGCCATGATCAGACGATTCGACAATCCGATCGACTTGGCGAAAATCCAAGCGGATGACGACCTTACGCTGGCGCTGGCGGAGAAAATCATGATCAGCGACGCACCGAAGCAGCCGGAGTTAGTGGGAAAGCGCCTTTCTGAACTAGCTGTCCAGTGGGCTGTCAATCCGCTGGATGCGGCGATCCGTGTTTTGAGGGGCGGCGAGACCGACATAGTCGTCTTCGTCATGAACGAGCCGGATATCGTGAAGATCATGGCGAAGCCCTGGGTGATGAGCTCGAGTGATGGCGCAGATGGTGGACATCCCCGAGGCTATGCCAGCTATCCGCGCCTGTGGGAGAAGTACGTGATGGAGGAAAAGGTCCTGACACCCGTGCAGTTCGTGCACCGTTCAACCGGCCTCGAGGCCGACACCTTCGGGTTAAAGGGTCGCGGCTACATTAAAACTGGGTATGTCGCCGACATCGCGGTGATTGACCCCAGGAGATATCACGCCCGAGCCACTTACGTTGAGCCAAAGTTGTTATCGACGGGGGTCGTCGACGTCATCATCAACGGCGGTGTCGAGGTCGAAGACGGCAAGCCTACCGGTGTTCTGTCGGGTCGACCTCTGACAAAGACGCCGCCGGCAGGCACGTGCCCCTGACCCAGAGAAACGCAGCGACATTTTTCAGTTAGACCGCCGGCAAGCTAACTGTGACTGGCCCGCGATCATTCCCTGCAGTCTATGGAGATACAGAAGTCAACGCGAATTCGAGGCTTTGGGTGCCAACACAATCCTGAAGACGTTTTAAATTAACTGGAGCGACCGGTTCAATCATCGCTCAGGCCGGTTCGTAACATTTCGCGGGTGCGATTGGAGGAGCATCCCGATAATCAGCGCATCGCGCCGCCGATCTTGTGCATCGGATGATGGCTGCAGGAAAAAGGGCCTCGCAGCCCCAACCAGGCACGCGCCGTACGGCGCCGTTATTTGACATCAGTCCCCCAACGAAAGGAATCGCAGTGAGACAATCACTCAGAGTCACTATATTCACCACACTCATGAGTCTGTTGTGCCTCACATCGTGTGGCGGCGGCGGCCTCATTGGCACTGCTAATACCGGCACAAACGGCGGTGGCGGTGGCGAGGGAGGCTCCGGCAACGGTAACAACGGTAGCGGCCCGACGGGGCCGAATGTTCAGGCCGTCACAATCGATTCGGGACCGAGCGCGGTAGTAAATTCCAACCGTGCAGTCGTCAATGTACTGTATACGTCAGTGACCGTATGTTCGCCGGGCAGCTCGACGAACTGCCAGACGATCGACCACATCCAGGTTGACACCGGATCGTCGGGGCTGCGGGTAGCCGCTGCCGCCCTGAGCATACAACTGCCGTTGCAGATTGACGCCAATGGCAACACGATCGCGGAGTGCTTTCCTTCCACGAACGAGTCGCGATGGGGTCCATTCCGGCAGGCGGACATCAAAATCGGCGGTGAGACTGCGAATAAACAAGCAGTGCAGGTCATTGGCGAATCGGCCTTCGCAGTGCCTGCGACGTGCCCTGCTGTCAACGTCTCGGGAGATGCCGCCATCATCGCTCTGGCTGCAAACGGAATCCTCGGCATCGGACCCTACCTGCAAGACTGCGGCGCCGCGTGCCTGCAACAGGGTCTGGGCATCTACTACACCTGCAACAGTAAGAACATCTGTGCCGACAGTGCAATGCCGCTCGCGCTGCAGATCGCCAACCCGGTCGCATCCTTCGCGACCGATAACAACGGGACCATCGTCGAGTTGCCAGCAGTGAGCGGCCCGGGCCGCGCAGGCAACGGCACACTGATTTTCGGAATTGGCACTCAGAGTAACAACGGACTAGGACATGCCACTGTCTTTGAGCCCGGCACTTCCCGGACGTTCTCCCTGACTTACAAGAACAGTATCTTAGATCAAGGCGTCGTCAGCTCAGGTTTGAATGCCTACTATTTTCCGGACGACACCCTGAGTGCCTGTGCCGCCAGCGGCCCCACCGCGAAAGCCCCTGGCTTTTTCTGCCCCCCGGCTACACTGAACCTCCACGCAAGCTTGAACGGCGCCAACGGCACCGTTGGTAACGTGGACTTCGAGGTCGACAACGCGGAGAGTCTTTTCAAGAGCGCAGTGCCTGCAGTGGCACCCAACCTCGCCGGCCCCAGCCAGGGCGGAGAGCTGGGAAACGGCCTGATTTTCGATCGCAACCGCACTTTCGAGCTGGGATTACCCTTCTACTTTGGCCGTACCGTTTACACGGGAATCGAGGGACGCAACTCCTCTGCCGGGATGGGCCCGTACGTAGCCTTCTAGACGTTGGCGCAGCTAGCCCCCTGCGGCATAACTCTCATGTTCTTTTGCTTCAGAGACGGACGGGGCTACTTTCCAGATAGCGACCGAGATTGCAGTTGAAGATATGCCAACGACATCCACGTCCCTGCCAAGAGTAGCGGTTCTCGATGACTACGCCCGGGTCGCCCTAGAGCTCGCCGACTGGTCGCCCGTGCGAAGCCGGGCGGACATCACCATTTTCGATCGCCATCTGTCTGAGGACGAGGCCGCGCAGGCGTTGCAGCCCTTTGACGTGATTTGCACCATGCGCGAGCGGACGGCTTTCCCACGTTCCTTGATCGAGAGGCTGCCGAATCTGAAGCTGATGACCATCGTCGGCATGAGCCTCGCCAACCTGGACATGGCCGCGGCCACCGAGCGCGGCATCCTGATCGCCCACCCGGACTTCGCCAACCCAAAATTCGCGGCGGCGGCTTCCACCGTCCCTGAACTAACGTGGGGGTTGCTGATGGCAACCGTGCGTCATCTCGCCGAAGAACATCGACGCGTGCGCGAAGGCGGGTGGCAAGGCGCGATTGGCACGACCCTGCACGGAAAGACCCTCGGTCTTCTCGGTCTCGGCCGAAGCGGCAAAATCATGAATGACTATGCAAAGTTCTTCGGGATGAAAGTCATTGCCTGGAGCCAGAATCTGACCGCCGCGGCCGCTGCGGAGGTCGGTGCAACGCGGGTCGAGAAAGAGGTGCTATTCGCAGAATCCGATGTTCTCTCCGTACACCTTGTATTGTCTGACCGCACTCGAGGTCTGGTGAGTGCTTCGCAGTTGGCCCTGATGAAGCGCAGCGCGTACCTGATCAACATGTCCAGGGGTCAAATCGTGGACGAATCGGCTCTCGTCGCTGCGCTCAAATCCGGACGGATCGCGGGAGCGGGACTGGACGTCTACGACGTCGAGCCGCTGCCGCCCGATCATCCATTGCGGTCTCTGACTAACGTGACACTGTCTCCCCATCTGGGCTATGTCAGCCGCGAGCTGTTTGCCGCGATCTATTCGGAGACCGTTGGATCTGTGGCGGCCTGGCTGGATGGCAGTCCCGTTCGCATCGCGAACGACGAGCTGTTGCAGCGGCGAGGCACGGGCACGGGGAGCTAGTCCCTCTTCCCCCATCTGCCCGTCGATCCTGTGTGGCGCGCCCGCCTGAGCGGCGTCACCTGCAGCTCAGGCGCTCGACCCCATTCAACATCTGAGCCTCGCCGGCACGTCCGCATGGAGACACGTCCATGCACTCATTACCGCCGTTGACATCAGTGGCCACACTACTCGTGATGGTGCTTTACCTCTGGACACTGGCTAGTCAACAGGGCGCGCCGCAGATTCAACATTGCCGCACCCGCGGGCGGCGGCCCCGACAACCGTACAGAATCCGGAGCCGGCACCACAGGATTGCACGAGACCCCGGCGTGACAGAACGATTTTGACGTCGTCGAGCATGACTGAGGAACCGTGAGCACCAAATAAATCAACAGTTACTCCATGCACGTTAATGGTCAATCGTGCTCAGTGACGGAGGGACATCAGAAAATCTGTGAGGACTTCCCAAAGCTGCCGCTGTTGCTCTCCCAAAAGGCTGCAGCAGTGATGCAAGTTGAATACGAGATCAGCGATCCAATCCAATACCGGCTCATCGCCGTTCCACTTGGCCTGTCACATGCAGTGGCAGATCGAATGTAATATCGCATCGATGGCCGTCCCATCCCGGGGCGTTGGTCGCCACGGCTTCGAAAACGGATCGGTCCTCGGACTTTGCGGAAAGCCGATCCCCAATTCGGCACACAATTCCGTGGGTGTCGCGCATTGCTCGCCCAAGGAGCGAAGCACGCAGATATCCTCAACGCCCGAGGCCCCCACCGAGCGCAGGGGCTCGGCTCGCATCGGGCGTGTTGGCCGAGGCACATGCCATCAACGCTGTGGGAGTCAGAACGGGACAGTGACAGCGGACGCACTTCATGAGGGTGTCCCGACAGGTTCCAGTTTATTTAGTCTGTGGCTCGAGGTCCTTGCGCCAGACTCACTTGATTGCGGCCCGCACGCTTCGCCGCGTATAGAGCCCCATCCGCTCTCTCGATGAGCGACTCCAGAGTGTCGCCGATGTCGGCGGCGGTGACCCCCAACGAGACGGTCACGTGACCCGTATGCTCATGGCCATTCGCCAATCGAATCCGAACTCGAGTCACCAACAATCGGATCTGCTCCGCGAGTGCAGTAGCACCCGAGGAAGACGTATCCGGCATTAGAACGGCAAACTCATCCCCACCCAGGCGAACCGCGATATCGCGGCCCTAGATGTTCGAACGAAGGACGTGAGCCACGGCACGGATTACCTTGTCGCCGAGCAAATGGACAACTCTCCATCGATGAATCTGCTAGAAAGCCCGTGGATCGAGTTTCTGCCCGATTTGTTGGAGACCGCTGGTCAGCAAAAAATTCTGCCGTCGGGGTATAGAGCGAGGTGTATATATTGTCAGCGCGCAAATAACAGATCTCATCCGGGTCATGGGGAGTCCAGGGGCGCATCGTCTCCCCGGTTTCGGCACATGCAGCCTCCATGATCCGATGCTGTGCCCGGGACCACCCTTGGAGAAAGCTCAACGTCCACGAGGTCAAAATCATCTACACAGATTGGCGGGCCGGTCGTTCGCGGGACGGTTGCGTGGGTTTGGTGACGCTCGAAGGTCGCAGACTCACTAAGTGCACGAGGGCAACTCGGGGCGCATTCCGGGGAAGGAAACCCGTCGAGAGCGGATTTACGAGGATTGGTCGCCTGATGCTAGACATCTATTGGCGCTGTTGACGGCAGGTTGCGAGCACCAAGCCTCGCAGCCAGCGATGTGCCGGATCAGCGTCGAAGCGCGGGTGCCACATTTGCGAAACCGTGATCGCTTCCGTGCGAACCGGCAGCGGGAAGCTCCTGATTACAGCGACACCGGACTTGTCCTGATGTACGTGCGTGGCGCTAAAGAACGAGTCAGTCACCAGCGCCACTAGATCGGATGCGCTCGCAACCGCTAAGGCTGCTCGGAAGCTGGGCACCACTACGACGACCGTGCGCGAGAGGCCAAGGGCCGCTAATGCTTCATCTACAGGCCCAGTCTCGTGACCACGGCGCGAAGCGACAACGTGACCACACCCCGCGTATCCCTTGGCCGTGATCTTGCGTCTCCCGAGCAAAGGGTGGTTTTCCCGAACTGCACCAACAAAGTGGTCACGGAACAGTGTTTGTATGCGTACCTCTGGGCCCGACTTCCCGAGCACGCCAATCTCGAGATCTACTAACCCCTCGCGCAGCGCTCGGACGTCCTTGTCGGGCTTGGGCGCGAAACGAAGGTGCACATTCGGTGCTACTGCAGCCACAGCCGCAACGAGCTGTGCAGCGACAATCTCTACAAAACCCTCGTTCGACCGAATTGTGAAAGTCCGTTTCAACTCGGCGAGATCCAAAGAGGCAGCGACGGGATGCAGCACGGCTCGAGCATCTTGTGCCAGATCACGCACGCGTTCGCGAAGTTCGGCAGCGTGCGGCGTTGGCACCATGCCTCGACCCGCGCGCACGAGCAGCGGATCTCCTGTCGCCGCCCGTAGTCGCGCGAGTGTTCGACTCATTGCCGATGCACTGAGGCCCAAGCGCCGCGCCGCACCCACCACACTACCCTCGGCAAGCAAAGCGTCCAATGAGGTCAACAGGTTCAGGTCAATATTCGCCATTGGTAGAAGGTAGCGTACCCGGCCATGGCGTCTGGTGCACGTATAATGTGTGGCCGATGCGCCTTCCGCAATGATCGCGGCCACTATACGTTGCTAACTGCTGGGTCAGATACACCCCGACCCGGACGGAGCAAGACATCCTGCCCTGCATTCATCGCTCCCTAAGGAGAGTCGAAAGTGCCTGCTGTATCTTCTAACAAACAGTTACTTCTCATCGGCGCGTCCCGCGGCCTTGGTTTCGCATTGGCTGAGGAGTACCTCGAACGCGGCTGGCAGGTAGTAGCCACTGAACGGGACAGCAACACATCAAAGCTGCCCGATCTATTTCGATCTGCTCGAGGTCGACTCGAAATCGCGACCGTCGACATTACCGATCCAGATCAGGTTGTCGCGCTGCGGTCACAGCTGGCATCGAGACAGTTCGACATGCTGTTCGTCAATGCCGGCATCGGTACTCGTGACATGGTCGCCGACATTTCCACCGACGAATACATACGCATGATGGTAACGAACGCCTTGAGCCCCATGCGTATCGTCGAGAGTTTTAAGGATCTCGTGTTGCCAACCGGCACGATCGGGATCATGTCCTCAGGACAGGGCAGCATCACCAACAACGAGAATGGACACTACGAGATCTATCGTGCAAGCAAGACCGCGCTCAACATGCTCATGCGCAGTTTCGCCGCCCGGCACGCAAATGATCCGCGAACGTTACTGCTGATGGCGCCGGGTTGGGTACGAACGGATCTGGGCGGCCCCCAGGCGCGGCTGAGCATCGAAGAGAGCATGCCCAACCTCGCGAATGCGATGGACGCGCAGGTCGGAAAAGCGGGTCTTCAGTATCTGGATTACCTGGGCCGGAAGGTTCCGTGGTGAGTACTCACTTGCGTATCGTCGCTGTCGAAGAGCACTTCACCTGTCAGGATCTCCTGAACCGGATCGATTCTGCCACGTTGGTACGCAATGGATGGCCGGCGCCCGGAACGCCTATGTTCCAGGCCATCAATCCGCTCGCGCTGGCGGATGTCGGTCGAGAGAGGATCGCTGCCATGGATAGGGCCGGTATCCGTATGCAGGTGCTGTCTGTTCCCGGACCGGGAGCCGAGATTTTCTGGCAGCGTTCATGACCTTTGGCGCCGATCGCCTTCTGTTCCCGGTTGACTACCCCTTCGGCAACAACTCAGAGGCCGTGGCTTGCTTCGAGAACTTGCCAGTCTCCCCTGAGGATCGCGAAAAGACGCATTACTCCGGCTGGTGCCTCGCCAAGAAAGATGATGTCAGAAGCCATCGCGGGCATCGTGTCGGTCAACAGGCACCGGCAAGCAGCCCTGGCTTAACTCGGTTTTCCGTCGAATGGCTGCTCAGACCGCATCTCAATAGAGGCTTCTCGTGACACACTCAACCCAATCGCGGGCCTGCGGCTCGCAACTGGCCTCGCATCGAATATTCGGTTCCCGCGCATATGCCGGCTGCGTGCTGGCCATGCTCTGGGGTGGTGGGGTCTGCGCCGGGGGAACTGCGTCGACTGAGGCAAACTCCATCGATGCACCCTCGGACAATACACAGCCGGGCGACACTCAGTCGACCGAAGAGATTTCGGTCATCTCGCAACGTCAGACACAACTGAAGTCGGAAGCCCTCAGCTTTTCCGACACCCCCGACGCGGAGCCGCATGTCACTGGCATCTCCGGCGTCGCCGGACTAGGTGCGCTCGTGGCGCCCGCCTACGATGGCTCGAAAAGGACCAAGACCAGCCCGTTTCCGTATGTTGACATCCATGGCTTCTTCAACGATCACCTATACCTGTCGAGCGTCCGCGGCATCGGCGTCAATCTGCTCGAACTCGATCACTTTCGCGGTGGCTTCGCGCTCAATTACGCCGACGGCCGTACCAGCAAGGACGACCCGCGCTCGAGCGGACTTCCCGATATCAGCGGGGCGGCCCAAGTGGGCGGGTTTCTTACATACTCTCTCAAACCGGTCGCATTTGAGGCGCGGGTGCGACGCCGACTCGGCTCCACAGCGGGCACCGAGGTTGAGTTAGGTGCATCCGTCAGTGCCGCGCCAGTGCCGCGGTTTCACCTGTCTCTCGGTGTCGGCGTGGCTTGGGCCAACGCCAGCTACCAGAAGACCTTTTTCGGGGTGACACCCGCTCGAGCCGCGCAAGCGAACGAGTTAGGCAATTCGCTCACTCCCTACACTCCGAAAGCGGGTCTCACCACGGTGGGGATCACCGCCGCGGGTGTTTACCAGGTCGGCAAGCACTGGGGTCTCATCGGTCGGCTCGAGCTGCAAGACCTGATTGGCAAACAGGCGAAGGACAGTCCCTTGACACAACGCACGTTTCAACCGAGTGTTGGATTTGGAGCGGCATACCAATTTTGAGGCCTGCGCTGCGCGTGCTGCGCCGTATGCTACTCAACACTGTGTGTTGTGTGTGTATGACGTGAGCCAAAGCGAGGCGTCGGTGGATACTACGGAACGACTGAACCAGCTGACGCATTCCGCGCCGGGATGACACATTCCTACTGCCGCCATCACAGTTTTTTGGTCTCGAGCCAACTTCGGATGCTCTGGATGAGTTCTGCCTTGCATTCCACCGGCAGCCAATGTGCGCCAGGCAGACTCGTCACGGTAAGGTCCGCACAGGCCGCGCGCATCGGGTCACCCAGGCGATTGCCGTTTATAGTGTTGATTTGATCGAGGTCGCCGTTGACGAACAGCACCGGTTGCGAAATGCGACCGCCATCGGGTGCCCTGCGCGCATAGGCAATATTAGCGTCGTCATTTAGATACCATGCGCATGGGGCGCGGAACCCATGAGCTTTGAAGGTTTGCACCAGCACGTCGAAGTCCGCCGCAGGCCATAGAGCGGAGTCAGGTTGCGTCGACGGGGCACGGTGGGCGGCGCCGAAACGGCCCCCCTTGCGCGTAACCATCGCGTTCGGTGAAGGCTTGCCGACGCTGCTGGGGTCGCCTCGTCGGAAGATCGACGCAAGTGATGCCGCCTTGTCCGCATCCAGGTCGTCGACGGCCGCCTCGAAGTGCGTCGTGTAGTAGCGGTAATAGTCCCATTGGCCATCCGGATACTGATCAGCCGGATAGATCGTACGGTCGACTAGCGGGACGAGCGTCGGCAGGGCGTTCGCGGTGGGAAAATATGGCACCGAAACCAGCACGATCCCTCGGCTGCGCTTGGGCTCATGCGCTACCAATGCACCGGCAATGACGCTGCCCCAGTCGTGGCCAACCCAGATCGCCGGCTTGCCGCCAAGATGCTCATGAAGCTCCGCCATGTCCGCCACGACTTGCTCGTTGGAATAGGCGCCGTTGGCTGCAGGTGCGCTAGATCCGCCATAGCCGCGGAGGTCGGGAGCCACGCAGTGCCAACCGTCAGCGGCGAACGCGCCCATCTGAGCGCGCCATATCAGACTGAGCTCCGGCCAGCCGTGAAGGAAGATCATCAGAGGTCCGTCGGATGGTCCACTCTCGAGATAGTGCGTTGTGTGGCGAGGCGTCTTGAAATTGCGCGATGCCAGCGTGGAGGTGGGCATTGGCATCCCCAATGCTACGCTCGATTGGACGGCGCCTACGCACAACCCGAGGAGAATAGTCCGTCTGTCGAGTGTTAGTCCGGTTGCAGAAGTGAGTGGTTGAAGTGAGGTTGTCATAGTCAATTACTCCCGTCTTGGTTGGGTCCTTCCTGGGGGGGGTAAGCATTCCCTGAGGTAAGGCAGGCTCGCTACAATCGGCGCCAGCGTGGTCAGCCCGTTCATTTTGCTGCTTCGCCCCGGTCGACTGCGGCCGTTCGCCGGGGCTTTTGCGCTCGATCATCAGCGCGACGCCCGTCAAGGCAATTCCGCCGGAAAGCAGTTTTACAAGGGTCAAGGGCTCGTGGAGCACCAAAGCAGACAGACATAACGCGATCACAGGTGCGGCATAATTGAAGGTGTCGGCTAGCGTCGCCGAGACTTGGGCGTTGAGCGCCAGAAAGACGGCGTAACCGATCAGCGTGCTCGCCACGATGAGAAAGCTCAGAGCACCCCACGCCGCGAGCGGAACGCGCGCGAGGTGGGTCGTTGTAGCGATCCCCGACACGGTTACGATCGCAGAGAGCACCAGGCCAGCTGCGACCAACTGCACGGCAAGCCCGATGAGAGGGTCGCGTGGCAGCGCCAACCGTGGGGATAGAAGCGATCCGGTCGCCCAAGCCGCAGCCGCGGCGAGCGTGAGGACCGCG
>Ga0207703_10001110_pt1 | contig 25489 bp, 24 predicted proteins | sample KBSSwiS12_FD_184304 | JGI IMG/M metagenome (GOLD analysis project Ga0207703, IMG submission 184304) | Switchgrass rhizosphere microbial communities from Kellogg Biological Station, Michigan, USA - KBS Switchgrass S1-2 (SPAdes) (version 2) | ecosystem: Host-associated > Plants > Roots >...
GGGCGCAGGCCATCGCCGAGGCTGTAGGCGATGTCATAGGCCTTCATGATCTCGGTGATCTCGTCGAAGCGCTCGTAGAGGAAGCTCTCCTTGTGGTGGCTGAGGCACCATTTCGCCATGATCGAGCCGCCGCGGCTGACGATGCCGGTGACGCGCTTGGCGGTCATCGGGATATAGGCGAGGCGGACGCCGGCATGGATGGTGAAATAGTCGACGCCCTGCTCGGCCTGCTCGATCAGGGTGTCGCGGAAGATCTCCCAGGTCAGGTCCTCGGCCACGCCGCCGACCTTTTCCAGCGCCTGGTAGATCGGCACGGTGCCGATCGGCACGGGGCTGTTGCGGAGGATCCATTCGCGGGTGTCGTGGATGTTGCGGCCGGTCGAGAGGTCCATCACCGTGTCGGCACCCCAGCGGATCGACCAGACCATCTTGTCGACTTCGGCGGCGACGTCGGAGGCGACGGCCGAATTGCCGATATTGGCGTTGATCTTGACCAGGAAGTTGCGGCCGATCGCCATCGGCTCGGATTCGGGGTGGTTGATGTTGTTGGGGATGATCGCCCGGCCGCGCGCGACCTCGTCGCGGACGAATTCGGGGGTGACATAGTCGGGGATCGACGCGCCGAAATCCTGGCCGTCGCGGATCAGCTTTTCCTTGGCGGCGGCGCGGCCGATATTCTCGCGGATCGCGACATATTCCATCTCGGGGGTGATGATGCCTTTGCGGGCATAGTGCATCTGGCTGACGTTCATGCCGGGTTTGGCGCGCAAGGGCCGCTTCACGACATTGGGGAATTGGGGGACGCCGGCTGAACGATCGGGGCCGGACAGGCCATTATCCTCGGGGCGGAGTTCGCGGGCGTCATAGGATTCGACATCGCCGCGGCCGAGGATCCAGTCGCGGCGGAGCGCGGGCAGGCCGGCCATGATGTCGATGCTTGCCTTGGGGTCGGTGTACGGGCCCGAGGTGTCATAGACGCGCAGGGGCGGCTCGCCGCTCGACGGTTCGAGCATGATTTCGCGCATCGCGACCTTGACGCCCGGGATGTTGGGCGAAGCGACATGGATTTTGCGGCTGCCTCTGATGGCGCCGGTGGTGACGCCAATCTCGGTACGGGCGGGGATATCGGCCATGCGTAGTCGCTCCATATGCCGGAGCGAGGGCGGTTTTCTGGGTGAAAATCGCTCCCTCCCTCCGCCGGTTTCAACCGGATCAGGTTCGGCGGGTCGTGGCTTCAGCCACCTCTCAGCCGCTTATGCGCGGCCCCCCGGGGATATACGTGCGACCCTAGGCCGGTCGGCGGACAAAGAAAAGGCCGCGCGACAATGGGTCGCGCGGCCGGAGAATTCGGAAAGCAGGCGAGCCTTAGTTGGCGTCGCTCGATGTCAGGAAATTGCCGTTGATGCCGGCGGGGAAGAAGCCGCCGCCGACCGTCGCGGCGTGGTTGTCGTAGAAAATGTTGAGCGCCTGGCCCGTGGTGCGGGCGAAGACGATGCCGTTGGTGTCAGTCGGGGTGATGTTGGGCGTATTGGTGGCGCCCACGCCCTGATCGTCATCGGACGTGCCGTCGAGCGCATCGCGTGCATTGCTGATCTGCCCGGCCGTCGTGATTGCCGTGCCGCCCTTCATATAGAGCTGGCTGCGGATCAGCGCGGCGTGATGCGATTCGGCCGCGAGGAAGCCCGCCATCGCATTGCTGTAGAGCGTGCCGGCGAATTTGGGGATCAGGCCGATATAGGCGCTGACGACGACATCCTTGATCAGGAAGGCGCCGAGCAGGAAGTTCTCGTCACTGGCAAAGGCATCGAAGGGGGCGCCGAGGATCTTCGTGAAGCCGCCGGTTGCCGGCGAAATGTCGATCGCCGGCTGGGCGCTTGCGCTCCCGCCGATCATCGAGCGCAGAAAGCCGACATGGGCAAGGTCTTCCAGCGCCATTTCGCGAGCATATTGGGCGTTGAGCGGATCAGAGAAGGTCACCTGTGTGAGCGTGCCGACCGTGACCGTCCCCTGCGTACCGGTGCCGGTGAGCAGCGCCGCGCCGCCGCCGGGTATGCTGGGCGAGGAGGCAATCGCCTCGACCCCGGCCCCGGTCGTCGCGCGGACGAAATACTGCGCTTCGAGATATTCGAGATTGAGCGCGAAGTTCAGATAATCCGCATCGAGCGCCACGGTAGAGGACGGGGTTGGCGTCGGCGTCGGGGTCGGCGTGGGGGTCGGGCTGGGCGTCGGGGTGGAGCCGCTGCCGCTGCAGGCGGCGAGGCCCGCTGCCAGCGTCGCGCTGCCCGCAATGCGCATGAAACGGCGGCGCTCCTCGCGGCGGCGTTCGCTCGCTTCGAGAAGCTGGATCAGGGTGTCGCTATCGATCATCTTAAAATCTTCCCTAGAGGCCAGCCGCGATCAATGCGCTGCGCTGGTTTTGATCGCGCCGTTGAGACCAGCCGTGAAGAACCCACCCGAGCTTGCCGACGTGCTGGTCAGATAGAGTATGTTGAGCACCGTGCCGCTCGACCGGCCGATGACGGTGCCATTGGCAGCGACAGGCGCGATCCTCGAGACGGTAAGGCTGTTGATCGTCACCGGCGAAATGCCGTGATCGTCGATGTCCGGCGCGCCGTCGAGATTGTCGCGCACGCCTGAGATCGCATCGGCATTGGTGCGCAGCGCCGGCGTGGCGACGCCCTTGGCATAGAGCAGGGCGCGGATCACGGCGGCATGGTGGGAATGCGTCGCGAGGATGCCGGAGATGCCGGCGAGGATGGTCTTGTCAGTGATGTTGGGCACCGCGTTGATATAGGCGGTGACGATCACGTCCTCGATCATGAAGGCGGCGAGCAGGAAATTGCCGTCACTCGCATAAGGATCGAACGAGGTGTTTGCGGCGACGATATTGGCTGCCTGCGCGAACTTGCTGAACGCGCCGGTCGCGGCGGTGCCGAGATCGATCGCGGGCTGGGCGACGATGCCGTCGGCACCGAGCTGGTTGCGCAGCCAGGTGATGTTCGCCGTCAGGTCCAGGGTTATCTCGGCGGCATATTGGCCGACGACCGGATCTGTGAAGGCGACCTGGCGGGCGCCGGTCGCCGCGCCCGCGACGTCCGCGGTCTGGCCGGTCAGCAGGGCGGCGAGAAGGCCGGAGCCGTTGGTGGCGAAGCTGAAAAACTGGCCGGCGAGATAATCGAGCTGAGTCAGATAACGCAGCATGTCGTTATCGGCGATCACCGCAGCCGATGCCGAGGTCGCGATTGCCAGCGCCGAGGCGCCAGCCGCCGTCACCGCCGCCGCGCCGAGCGCCGCCCTGAAGAATTCGCGGCGCTCGTTGCGGGCCGCGGTGACAGGCGCGCCACCCGATTCGGGCGATTCAGTCAGCTGCTGGTCGTCGGTCATGGACGTGACCTCTCCTTGGAATGGCTTCCGCGCGAACGGAAATAACGAAGCCGGTCCCAACCACTTGCGATTGAAGGGCAAGTCGAGCGAGACCGGATTTGGACTCCGGGTAGCCGATGTGCGGGGGCGACTTCAACAACCGTTAACGGGCGATTCGGGCGAAAAGGGGGCTTTCCCCGCTTTTGAAGCCGGCATTCCCTTCCGCCGCCCCTTCAAACGATGCTTCGCATCGCCGGAACTTTGGGCGGCTTCGCCGCGGCCGAGGCTCTCCGCTAGAAACTATAGCCGAGGCCAAGCGCGCCGAACCACTGGTTCGGGCTGCCGGCGATGCTGGTTACCGGGCTGGCGGCGAAATCATTCTGCAGGCGGGTATAGGAGCCGGTGAAGTACAGGCCGAGGCCGTGGAGCAGATCGCCGGTGAGCGAATGGCCGCCGATCATGCCGAAGGTGACCTGCTTCCAGCCCTTGCGGCCAGTGAAGACCGGCAGGCCGCTACGCAGCGCACCGGCGGCATCGACGTCATAATAAGCGGTGGCATAGCCGGTGCCGGCATAATCGGCCGAAGCGGAGATGCCGACAAAGGCCTTGCGGCTGAGCGGCGTCGTATACTGGATCTGCGGGGTGATGACATAGCTGCGGTAGATGTCGCTGATGTCATGGACATAGGCGACGCGGACGGTGAGATTGTCATAATCGCTGGTGATCAGGCCGGTCTTGCCGATGCCGATGAAGCCGCCCGCCTCGACCGCGAGCTTGCGCTTGCCGAGCGCCTTGATCCGGGGATCGACGAGCGTTGTGTGGCGGTTGAAATTGACGCCGATGATCGGGCCGAGCTCGAAATCCACGCCGGGCCCCGGGGGGCTGGGGATCGCATTGACATAGAGCTGGGTGTTGCGGGTGAAGAAGCTGAAATCATGGACCTTGCCGCGCGCCGCGATCGCGGGCGTCAGGATATAGTCGTTCGAGCCCTCATAGCTCGGCAGATAGACGCCGCCGACGCCGATCGTCAGGCTGTTATGATCGGCCTCCGCCGCAGGATCTGCCTTCGAATCCTGCGCCACGGCTGGTGCAGCGGCGCAGGCCAAGGCAGCGGACAGGCAGATCGGGGGCAGGAAACGAAGGGTCGATGTCATTGGATTGGGCTCCGGACGCTTGAAGAAATGCTCTCCCGGGGAACGCAGGGCCGGCGGCTTTGTGTCCGTTGCGCGGCCGTTACAGCATGTAGCGCATCATGATCTGTTGCGCATTGGCATCAGTTGCAAGCGTGAAGTGCGCCGCGTTGAAGCTTGGCGGGCCGAAGGTGATGGTCGGGTTGCGCGAAAAGCCGAAGCCTTCGCGGGGGATTCCGGCAAAGGTATCGAGCTTGCCGTTGCTGTTCTCGTCATGGATCACCGCCATCGCATAGGTGCCGTAAGGAAGACCCTCGAAGCTGACGGTGTGGCCAGTCGCGGGAAGCGAGCGGGTCACCGCCAGCGCGCCATTGCCGCAGGCGGGAAAATTCTTCGGCGTCGCGGTGAGGCAGATCCGGATCAGGCCCCTGGTCGAGCGGAGCTTGGCGACGTCCAGCGTCAGGCTAGAGACCGGGGTCGCTCCCGGCAGCAGCGCCATCGCGACTGTGGCCAGCGCGAGGCGCCCCGCGAGCCTGCTCGCCGACCGACTTGCGAGCATGCTCGCGGGCGAAGTCGCCGATCCCCCGATCGGTGCCGCAGAGCCGGTCCCAGAACCGGAAATAAAGGCCATAATTCCCCCCATAATGCTCATGGTGCCGCTGGTGATGGCTCGCCGTGATGAGCCAGGCGCCCAATCTTCCCCGCCACATGAAGGCCGGAAACATCTCCCAGCCCATATGATTGGTCACACCCATAACGGTCATTACGCCGAGAACCACCGCGAGCGCCGCGATATGAATCGGAATCACGAACACCAGTAGCGGAATTACCACAGCCCCGGTGATCGCCTCGATCGGATGAAAGGCCATGGCGGCCCAGGCGGTCGGCGGGCGGCTCGCATGGTGGACGGCATGGGCGATGCGGAACAGCGCCGGGCGGTGCATCCAGCGATGCGTCCAGTAGAACCATGTGTCGTGCGCTGCGAGATAGAGCAGCACCGACAGCGGCAAATACCAGATCGGGAAGGCGTGGATGTCGCTGTAGATCAGCGTCCAGCCGCGATTCTGCCAGCCCCAGGCGATGATGCCCGCCGGCGCGCCATAGATTGCGGCGGAGGCGAGGCTCCAGCCGATCTCGCGGCGGATCTGCGGATTCAGCCCGGCATAAAGGCCGGGGTGGCGGAAACGGGTGGCGGCGGCAAAGGCGCCGCTGACGATCAGATAGCGGATGCCGACGATCGCCGTCATCGCGAGTGCTGAGAACAGGGCGGCAAGCGCGACGGTCATGCGGACCGCCTTACACGCTTATGCCCGTGCTAGACCATCATCGCCGCGCAATCGCGCGCAAGCTGCTCCATCGATTCACGCGATTCGCCGGCGCGGGCGCGGACGCTGAGCGAATGCAGCACCGAAGCGACGATGCGGGCGCAGGCCGCGGGGTTGGTGCTGCCGGCATCGGCGAGCAACCCTTCGATGCGGCGATCCTCCATCGCGAGAAACTTGACGAGAACGGCTCGGACCTGGGGATCAGTGGCCGCTTCCGATGTCGCGGTGCCGATCAGCAGGCAGCCGGCAGGCCCTTGCTCACCCAAAAGATAGCCCTGGATCGCGCCGATCAGCATGCGCTCGACCATCGGCTGGAGCGGAAGGCCGAGCGCACCGAGCCCGTCGAACGCGCGTTCGACGCGCTCGCTCAGCCGGGCGAGCGCTGCGAGATACAGAGCGCGCTTGTCGCCAAACGCCGCGTAGAGGCTGGGGCGGGCAAGCCCGGTCGCCTCGGCGAGATCGTCGAGCGAGGTCGCGGCATAGCCTTGGGTGCGGAACCGCTCCGCCGCCGCCTTCAGTGCCAGATCAGGATCGAAGCCGCGCGGGCGACCGCGCGGACGGGGTTCGGACAATTTTTGTACCAGTTCGCAAAGAATCGTTGACTTAATATTATGCGAAACGGTATGGAAATCAACCTCACCCCCCAGGGAGATCGATCATGAAGCTCTATTTCATCCCCTTCGCCTGCTCGCTCGCCACCCGCATCGCGATCGAGGAGGCCGAGCTCGATGCCGAGTTCGTCCAGGTCCTGCCGGGTGAGACGCTGCCCGACGGGCGGCCGTTCACGGCGGTGAGCCCGATGGGCTATGTGCCCGCGATGGAAACCGCCGGCGGGCTGACGCTCAGCGAGGGGCCCGCTGTGCTGACCTACATAGCGGATCTCGCCGCCGAGGGCGTGCTGGCGCCGGCACCGTATACCGAGGAGCGCTACCAGATGATGCGCTGGCTCACTTTCGTCTCGACTGAGCTGCACAAGGGCGTGTTCGCGCCGCTGATGAGCAGCAAATCGAACCAGGGCGCACGCGAATGGGCGCTCGGCCTGGCGGCGAAGCGCTTCGATCTCCTCTCGGCCCATCTCGACGGGCAGGATTATCTTGTCGGCAGCTTCAGTGTCGCCGATGCCTATCTGCTGAGCGTGCTCAACTGGTGCGAATATGCGAAGGTGCCGCTTGCCGACTGGCCGGTGCTCACCGCCTGGCGCGCGAAGATGCGCACACGGCCTTCGGTCGCGCAGGCAATGGCGACCGAGATGCCGCTCCGTCAGGCGGCCTGATATCGCCTGCCCTGCCCGATTTGCGCGTGAACGCGAATCGGGTAGGTACCTGGCATGCCCGCCGTCATCCCGTGCGACATCGCGATCGTTGGTGCCGGGCTCGCCGGCGGGCTGCTTGCGCTCGCGCTGAAGAAGAAGCACGCCGATCTCGATATAAGGCTGATCGAAGGATCGGGCCGGATCGGCGGCAATCACCTCTGGTCCTTCTTTGCGAGCGACGTCGCGGATGGCGATCGCTGGATCGTCGCGCCGCTGATCAGCTATGGCTGGACCGGCTATGACGTCGCCTTTCCGGGCCATGCCCGCACGCTGAGCGCTTCCTATTATTCGATCGAATCGGAGCGGCTTGACGCTGTCGTGCGCGGCGCCCTGCCCGAGAGTGCGTTGATGATGCGCCGGAAGGTTTTGGGGGCTAGTCCGACTGCGGTGGTGCTGGCGGACGGCGACCGCGTCGAGGCGAAGGGCGTGGTGGATGCGCGGGGACCGAGCGATCTGGGGCTGCTCGATCTCGGCTGGCAGAAATTCCTCGGCCGCGAATTCCACCTCGCCGAGCCGCATGAAAGCCCGCGGCCGATGGTGATGGACGCGAGCGTCGAGCAGATCGACGGCTATCGCTTCGTCTATTGTCTGCCCTTCGCGGCGACGCGGATGTTCGTCGAGGACACCTATTATAGCGACACGCCCGAACTCGACCGCGCGCCGCTGGCAGCGCGGATCGACGCTTATATGGAGGGGCGCGGCTGGCAGGCGGATACCGTGGCGCGCGAGGAAAGCGGCGTTCTGCCGGTCGCGATGGGGGGTGATTTCGAGGAATATTGGCGCTCGGGCGGCAACAAGGTCGCCAAGGTGGGTATGCGCGCGGGGTTGTTCCACCCGACCACCGGCTATTCGCTGCCCGATGCGGTCCGGACGGCATCGCTGATCGCCAATGCGAGCGATCTGTCGGGCGCCGCGCTGCACGACCTGACCCATGGTTTCGCGCGGAAGCTGTGGCGCCGGCGCGGTTTCTACCGCATGCTCGACACAATGTTGTTCAAGGCGGCGGAACCCGCCGAGCGCTATCGCATTCTCGAACGCTTCTATCGGCTCGACCCCGGCCTTATAGGTCGCTTCTATGCAGGACGATCGACCATGACCGACAAGGCCCGGCTCCTGATGGGCAAGCCACCCGTCCCGGTCGGCCGCGCGCTCGGCGCGATCCTGCCCCTGCACCGCCGGAGCGCCGCATGAGCCGAAAGGCGATCATTATCGGTGCCGGGTTCGGTGGCCTCGCGCTCGGCATCAGGCTGCAGTCGGCCGGGGTGGAGACCACCATCGTCGAGGCCCGCGACAAGGCCGGCGGGCGTGCCTATGTCTGGGAGAAAGACGGCTTCACCTTCGATGCCGGGCCGACCGTCATCACCGATCCGCCCTGCCTGAAGGAGCTCTGGGCGCTGACCGGCCGCGACATGGCGGACGACGTGACGCTCGAGCCGGTGCTGCCCTTCTACAGGCTCAACTGGGTGGACGGCACAAGCTTCGACTATACCAATGACGATACGGTGTTGATGGCCGAGATCGCCAAGCTCAATCCCGAGGACGTCGCTGGCTATCGCAAGTTCCTCGAATATTCGGCCGGCGTGTTCCATGAAGGCTATGAAAAGCTCGGCCATGTCGCGTTCCTCGACTTCGCCTCGATGATCAAGGCGGCGCCGGCGCTGGCGAAATATCAGGCCTGGCGCTCGGTCTATTCGATCGTGTCGAGCTTCGTGAAGGACGAGCATCTCCGCCAGGCGCTGAGCTTCCACACCTTGCTGGTCGGCGGCAATCCGATGACGACGAGCGCGATCTATGCCCTGATCCACAAGCTCGAGCGCGACGGCGGCGTGTGGTTCGCCAAGGGCGGCACCAGCAAGCTGGTCGCGGGGCTGGTCACGCATTTCGAGCGGCTTGGCGGGCTGCTGAGGCTCGGCGACCCGGTGACGAGCATCGAGACACTGGGCGACAAGGCGACTGGCGTCACGACGGCATCGGGCTGGGAGGGCAAGGCCGATATGGTCGCGTGCAATGGCGACGTCATGCACATCTATCGCGACCTGCTGAAGAGTTCGCGGACTGCGCAGCGGACCAGGGCAAAGCTCGAGCGCAAACGCTATTCGCCGTCCTTGTTCGTCGTCCATTTCGGCATCAAGGGCACCTGGCCGGGCATCCCGCACCACATGATCCTGTTCGGGCCGCGCTACAAAGGCCTGCTGACCGATCTCTACGAGACCGGCGTGCTGCCCGAGGATTTCTCGATCTATCTCCACCACCCGACCGTCACCGATCCGTCGATGGCGCCCGAGGGGCATTCGACTTTCTATGCGCTGGTGCCGGTGCCGCATCTCGGCAAATTCCCGGTCGATTGGGAAGAGATCGGCCCGATCCTCGAAAAGCGCGTCCTCGACGAGGTGGGGCGGCGGCTGATCCCGGATATCCATGAGCGGATCGTGACGAAGTTCCATTATGCGCCGAACGATTTCGCGCAGGATCTGAACGCGCATCTCGGCAGCGCCTTCAGCCTCGAGCCGATCCTGACCCAGAGCGCCTGGTTCCGCGTCCATAATCGCGACGACCATATCCCGAACCTCTATTTCGTCGGTGCGGGGACGCATCCGGGGGCGGGGATTCCCGGGGTAGTGGGGAGCGCGAAGGCGACCGCGGCACTGATGCTGGAGGGGCCGAGATGAATGTTGCCTGCCCTTGTTGTGGCTATCTCTCCCTGAGCGAGCCCGGCGCATACGAGATTTGCGGCATTTGTTTCTGGGAGGACGACGGCCAGGCCGCCGCGAATGCAGGCGAGGTTCGGGATGGACCCAATGGGGATTTGAGCCTGACACGGGCGCAAGAAAATTATCGGGCTTTTGGCGCGTGCGACAGACGGTATCTCGTGAATGTTCGCCTGCCGGCCGCATCGGAGATCGCATGAATCGTCTTGCCGTGTATTGCGGATCCGCCACCCCGTTGGACCCGGTCTATATCGAATCCGCGCGCGCCGTCGGGCGCACCTTGGCGGAGCGTGGGATCGGCGTCGTCTATGGCGGCGGGCGGCTTGGATTGATGGGTGCCATCGCCGACAGCGCGCTCGAGGCGGGTGGCGAGGTGATCGGTATCATCCCGCAGGCGCTGGTCGCTGCCGAGGTCGCGCATCGTGGACTGACCGAGCTTCATGTCGTCGACACCATGCACCAGCGCAAACAGGCTTTCACCGATCTCTCGGATGGCTTCGTCAATTTGCCCGGCGGCACCGGCACGATGGACGAATTATGGGAAGCGCTGAGCTGGGCGCAGATCGGCTATCATGCCAAGCCGGTCGGGTTGCTCAATGTCGCCGGTTATTATGATCACCTGATCGCCTTTTACGCGAAGATGGGGGAGGTCGGGTTCCTCCGGCCGCAGCATCAGGGCATCCTGATCGTCGACGATGCGCTCGACGGCCTGCTCGCGAAGATGGCGGGCCATGTGCCGATCGAGACGATCACCAAGATGAGCGCCAAGGACCTGTGAGTTCAGCCTTTCCCAGCCGCGACGCGATCGTCGCGACGGCACAGGAATCGATTGCGCGGGGATCGCAGAGCTTCGCGGCGGCAAGCCGGCTGTTCGATCGCAGGACGCGGGAGCGCGCGTGGCTGCTCTATGCCTGGTGCCGCCGCTGCGACGATATCGCCGATGGCCAGGAGCATGGCCATGGCATGACCATGGTCGAGGATGCGCCCGCCCGGCTCGCGCGGATTTCCGCGATGGCCGAGGCGGCGCTCGCGGGTGAGTGGGTCGGCGATCCGGCCTTTGACGCACTCCGGATCGTCGCCGCCGAGACGAAGATGCCGCCGCGTTTCGCGCGGGACCTGATCGCTGGCTTCGCTCTCGATGCCGAGGACTGGCGGCCGCGCAGCGAGAATGATCTCTACACATATTGCTATCATGTCGCGGGCGCGGTCGGCTGCATGATGGCGGTGGTGATGGGCGTTTCGCCTGAGGACGAGGCGACGCTCGACCGCGCCTGCGATCTCGGCATGGCGTTCCAGCTCGCCAATATCGCGCGTGATGTGGCCGAGGATGACCGGGTCGGGCGCTGCTATCTGCCGGCCGACTGGCTGGCCGAGATGGACATCCCCGCTGGCGAGCAGATGAACCCCGCCTATCGGCAAAAGCTCGCGGTGCTTGGTTCGCGGCTGGCCGAACGGGCTGCGGCGTTCGAGGCGAGTGCGCGGTTCGGCACGCCGAAGCTGTCGTTCCGCTCGGCCTGGGCGGTGCTGGCGGCGGCGGAAATCTATGGCGAGATCGGCCGTGAAGTGGCGGCGCGCGGCGAACGGGCCTGGGATCATCGGGTTTCCACCTCGGCCGCGGCCAAGTTGGGGATGATCGGGCGGGCGGCAGCCGAGGCGCTGCGGCGGCGCATGCTCTACCCGCCGAGCCCGCGTCCGGCTGCGCTGTGGGCGCGGCCCCGCTAACCGAGCAGCGGCTCGCCCGGATAGGGTTTGTGATGAAGCCGCGCGGCAAGCCAGCTGCCGAGGATTGGCAGCATCACCGCACAGGCCTGCATCCAGAGCGGATGGGGCAGATCGAACAGGCCGAGCACGGCGATCACCAGAATGAGTGTCGACACGGTCCAACCCGCCCATTTCCAATCGCTGACCCTGAGCGCGAGCCACGCGCCGCCGAACGAGGCGAACAGCCATGGTGCGATCCAGAGCAGCTTTTCCACGATCGTCTTGTCGGCGATCACCCCGGCGAGCGTCGTCTCGTCAGCGATGTCGATATCGAGCATCGGCGGGTAGAATTGGTCAGTCACCCAGCCTAGCGCCGCGAAGATAGCGAGTGCGGCAACAGCGCCGATGAGGATAGCCAGAACCTTGCGCATCGCACCCCCATGATGCCATTCGTGGCATGACTCAAGCGAGCGATACGAAAGCGCCGGCGGCAGCGTCAACCGCGGCGGCGATCCGCGCGGTTCTGGACGAGCTGCTGCCCGACCGAACGGCAGGCGGCGCTGACGACCGGATAGTCGATATCGCTGTTGCGGATCAGTGCCGCCGGCATTGCCGCCTGGCATTGCTGGACGGTCGCATAATGCACCGGCTCGACCCGTGCCTCGGCGCAATTCGCGGTGCCGTCGCCGCAGCCCATGATCGCCATGACGAAATAGAGCGGTTCCATGCTTCGCCTCCAGTCAAGGCATCAATCGACGGGGCGCCCGAATCGTTCCGTGAAATGCTTTCCGTTCGGCAATGTCGCTCCTACATGGGGCAGCGATGCCCCCTTTGACTGAAACACCCAGCGCCGAACGCCCATTGCTGCCGACGCTCCGTCGCTTCCTGCCATATTTGTGGCCAGCCGACGCGCCGCTGCTTCGGCTTCGGATTGTCGTGTCGATGTTCCTGGTCGTCGCGTCGGTGGCGGTCCAGATCGGCACGCAATACGCCATGCAGGGCGCGATCAACGGCATGGCGAAGGGAGATCGCAGTGCGACCATGCTCATCATGGCGATCGCGATCGGCTATGCGACGGCCCGCTTTGGTAGCGTTCTCTTCGACAATTTCCGCAATGTGGTGTTCGAGCGGGTCGGGCAGGAGGCAACGCGGCGCCTGGCGTCGAACGTTTTCCGCCATCTCCACCGGTTGTCGCTGCGCTTTCATCTCGAACGCAGGACCGGCGCAGTCACAAAGGTGGTCGAACGCGGCACCAAGAGCATCGACACGATGCTGTACTTCCTGCTGTTCAACATCGCACCGACACTGCTGCAGCTCGTGGCGGTCCTCTATATCTTCGGATCGACCTTTGGCCGGTGGCTGGTCATCGGCACGCTTGTGATGGTCGTGACTTATATCGTGTTTACACGCATGGTCACTGACTGGCGTTCGGCGCTGCGTTCCCGGATGAACGATCTCGACACCGGTGCCGTCGCGCATGCCGTGGATTCGCTGCTCAACTTTGAGACGGTGAAATATTTCGGCGCCGAGGAGCGTGAAGCGCGGCGCTATGAAAAGGGCATCGCGGCCTATGCCAATGCGGCCGTTACGAGTGAGAATTCGCTGGCTTGGCTTAATATCGGGCAATCCCTGATTACCAATCTGATGATGGCAGGCGGCCTCGCGCTCATTGTCTGGGGCTGGAGCCTTGGACGGTTCGACGCTGGCAACCTGTCTCTCGTCGCAGGCCTGCTCACCCAGCTGTTCCGCCCGCTCGATCTGCTCGGCATGGTCTATCGCACCATTCGCCAGGGCGTGATCGACATGGGTGCGATGTTCGATCTGATCGATACGCCGTCCGAGATCGTCGATGCGCCGGGTGCCAAGCCGCTTGTCGTCGCCAGCGGCCATGTCCGCCTCGAGAATGTGCATTTCGGCTATGATGCCGGCCAGCCGATCCTGAAGGGGATCGATCTCGATATCCCGGCCGGGCACACGCTGGCCGTGGTCGGGCCGTCGGGTGCGGGCAAGTCGACGCTCGCGCGGCTGATGTATCGTTTCTACGATCTGACGGGCGGAAGGATCACAATCGACGGACAGGATATCGCGCAGGTGACCCAGGATTCACTCCGCGCCGCGATCGGCATCGTCCCGCAGGATACGGTTCTGTTCAACGACACGATCGGCTATAATATCGCTTATGGCCGCGAGGGCGCCGAGGCCGACGAGATCGTGCGCGCGGCCAGAGGTGCGGCCATCGCCGAGTTTATCGAGCGCCAGCCGCTCGGCTACGAGACGCGCGTCGGCGAGCGCGGGCTGAAATTGTCGGGCGGCGAGAAGCAGCGGGTCGCGATCGCGCGCACCCTGCTCAAGAATCCGCCGATCCTGATCCTCGACGAAGCGACCAGCGCGCTCGACAGCCGTACCGAAGCGGAGATTCAGGACACGCTCGAGGACATCGAGCGCGGCCGCACCACAATCGTGATCGCGCACCGCCTGTCGACCGTGGTCCATGCCGACGAGATTGTCGTGCTCGAGGCCGGACATGTGGTCGAGCGTGGCACCCATGCGGGGCTGTTGCGTCAGGACGGGCTCTATGCCGAGATGTGGAACCGGCAGGCGCAGGAACGCGAAGAGGAAGGCGAGACGCTCGCGGCCGAATAGCGGGCCGTCGGCGGGGACGTCAGGGCAGCAGGATCTTCTTCGCGCGGGCAAGATGGATTTTCGCGTCGTCCAGTCCGGTCGTGCCGCCATTGACGAGCTGGCGCACCTTCACGAGATCGTCGGCATCGGCGGCGGCATTGATCTTGCGCGACGTCCAGAACAGGCAGGCGAGCTTTACTGACAGGGTCGGGTCGGCGGCGAGTTCGGGCATGGATTCCAGCGGGACATTCGCCTCATCGCCGCGCGCCTCGTAATTGGCGCGGCCTGTGAGCTGGATCAGCCCGCGGCCACGGAAATCCCAGCCATCGCCGGTCGAGGCCGGGCCATTGCCGAGCCGGTCGCTATAGACTTTCAATGCGACGGCGCGCGGATTCATCACGAAGCCGATGGTCGATTTTTCGGTCGGGAAATATTTCGGGAAGATCGCCATCAGCCCGGCCGCCGAATAGGCCAGATTTTCCTCGAGCGTTTTGTAGCCGCCAGTCTCGGTTGCGGTCTGGGCGAGGAAATGTGCGAGCCGCAGCTCGGTGTTGATGCCCGCGCCCGGAAGATTGGCGACGCATCCGGTGCCGATCGCGAGGCCTTTGGCACCAAGATCGAGCCTCGCCATATAGCTGAACAGGGCGGCATAGGTGCCGCGGCCAAGGCCGCCATCGATCGCCTGGTTATAAAAGCCGGCGTCCGCCAGGCGTTGCTGCAATCGTTTTACGTCCATGCCGCTCCCCAGCTTCCACTCTCATCGTCGTTCATTGGCCGGGCAAGTCAACGTCCCGGGTCAATCAGACGCAATGTCTCGGCATCGCGGGCGCCGGAGAAGAAGGTGTCGAGCACATTGGCGCATGCCTGGTCGCCGCCGGCCGCTTCGAACAGGGTCATCGACGATCGCAGCTTGACCGCGTCGATCCCGCCGAAGATCGCCTCCGCCGTTTGCGCACCGGCATGGGCGAGCACCGCCATCGTGCATTCCCGCAGGCGTGGCCCCAGCACCGGATGGCCGAGATAGGCCTGCGCCTCGGCAAGATCGCGTATCGCGTAGCGCCGGGCCATGTCGCTGCGGCCGAGGCCGGCGATCTGTGGGAAGATGAACCACATCCAGTGGCTCCGCTTGTCGCCCGCGCGCAGTTCGGCGAGCGCGCGGGGATAGCTGTCTTGCTGCGCCGCCACGAAGCGCGACAAGTCTTGGTTTGGACCATCTGAGATTGTCACGAGAGGGGCTCCTTGTGGATCCGGCCATGCTGTGGACGTGGTCTGTCTTTGCAGCCTTCCCTCCCGCAAGCGGGAGGGAAGGAAGGTAGCGGCCTTTTCCTGCTTTTGGTTCTATCCGGACTCGACTCAAGCAAGAACATATGGCGAACTTACTGCCCGATTCGGAGGTACTTATGGGCCCGCTTCATCGCTTGTTCTTCGCCATACGCCCGCCGGAAGATGCTCGCCCTTATTTTCTCGAGGAACAGCGCCGCTTCGGGCCGGGGCGTGCCGTCAGGGACGAGTATCTGCATCTCACGACCGCGCTATCGAACGACTATCAAATCTTTCCGTCAGTCCCGGCGAACAGGATGCTTGCCATCGGTGACTGGGTTATCGCCGATCAGTTTCGGGTCGTTCTCGATCAGGTGGTCGCCACTCGTCACTCGGTGGCGATGTGCGCGAGCGAAAAGTTGCGGTCCTTCGCCGCATTGTCCCGCGTGCTGGCACTGGGCATGATACGTGCCCAAGTGCCGATACGCGCAGGCTGGCGCAGCAGGCGACACGCGACATTGCTTTACCGGCGCGGCGAGCCGCTGCAGCAATGCATCGATCCGACGAGCTGGACGGTCACTGAGTTCCTGCTGATCCACAGCCATGTCGGCTTCGGGCTGCACGAAGAACTCGGGCGTTGGCCGCTGCGCGTGCCGGCCTCGCGCGCCCTAGAGTCTGATTCATCCGATTTGAATCGAACTGGGATTCCCAAGCTCCTTGAGTTCTGATTCAACCTGCTGGCTGGGGTTGGAGGCCAGTATGGATGGCGAGACCATATTCTGATGATCTTCGGGAGCGTGTAGCGGCGTCGGTTGTGGGCGGTCGTTCGGCCCGTGAGACAGCGCGGTTATTTGGGGTGAGCGTTGCGAGCGCGGTGAAGTGGTCGCAGCGGTTGCGTGTGACGGGGAGTGCGGCATCGCGTCCGATGGGCCGCAAGCAGGAACGTTCGCTGGCGGGCGAGCGGGAGTGGCTGCTGGGGCGGCTTGAGGCGGTTCCTGATCTGACACTTCGCGGGCTGGTCGTGGAGCTGCGTGAGCGAGGTGTGATGACGAGCTATGGTTCGGTATGGCGGATCGTGCGCGATGCCGGCGTGACGTTCAAAAAAAACGCTGTTCGCCATCGAGCAGTTGCGGCCGCAGATCGCGCGCAGACGAGCACAATGGAAGAAGTATCAGGGTCGGCTTGATCCCAGACGCCTCGTCTTCATCGATGAGACATGGGCGAAGACCAACATGACGCCGATCCGGGGCTGGGCGCCGCGGGGCCACAAGCTCGTCGCCCGCGCACCGTTCGGCAAATGGCGCACGCTGACCTTCCTCGCAGCACTCCGCCATGATCGGATCGACGCGCCGTGCGTCCTCGATGGGCCGATCAACGGCCAGAGCTTCACCGCATGGGTCGAGCAGTTCCTCGTGCCGACGCTCAACCCTGGCGACGTCGTCATCATGGACAATCTCGGAAGTCACAAGGGCCAGGCCGTCCGCCAGGCGATCCGTTCGGCCGGTGCCAGGCTGCTGTTCCTGCCGCCCTACTCCCCCGACCTCAATCCGATCGAACAGGTCTTCGCCAAGCTCAAGCTGCTCCTGCGCAAAGCCGCTGAGCGCTCCGTCGAGGCAACATGGCACCGCATCGGGTCACTCCTCGATGCCTTCCCGCCCCACGAATGCGCCAACTATCTCAGGAACTCTGGATACGCTTCCACCTAGATGGATCAGACTCTAGCCCCGCGCGCTCCTGGAATTCCTCTCCACCTCCCCTTGCGGGAGAGGAGCATTGGGTGAGCAGCGCCGCGCGCGCTGCCGAGGTCATGCCGGGGGGCATGACCGACCCATGCCACCGCGGTGGTTTCAACCGATCATTTCGACGACCGCCGCCCAGGCGGCGATCTCCGCATCGAGATGGCGATCGACGGTCAGATCGCCGGCGAGGCCGCGAGCGGCGTCGACTTCGGCCGAGCCATACCATTCGAACGTCGCATTGCCGGACAGGCTGACCATGCCGTCGCTCTCCGCCTGACCGCGGACAAGGCCGCCGCGGTTGAACACTGTCAGTTCCTCGCCGAACTCCGTGCCGCCGGTAAGGCAGGCAGCGAAGACGGAGGCGGCCATTGCGCTGCCGCAGCTGTCCGTCAGGCCGACGCCGCGCTCGAAGGTACGCACGAACAGGGCCGTGGGGCCGCGCAGCTCAACAAAGGAGATATTGGCACGGTTGGGCAGCCAGGCGGGCGCGGCCTCGCACACCTCTCCGATTGCGACCAGCTCGGCCTCGTCGATGCTATCGACGAAGCTCACCAGATGCGGGTTGGGCATCGCCACAGCGGTGAAGCGCCGCTTGCTCGGCAGCGGCGGGACCAGCGCCTGGACATATTCGTGCGCGCCGATGCGATCACCATCCGCGAACAGGGGCCAGTGCGTCACGTCGAGATCGGCGGGGCCGGCAGTCTCGCGGATCGTGACCACGCCGGGCGCGATCGGGGTGTCGCGTGCGACCTCGGCGCTCGACGTCTTGAGATGGACATTGGCACGATCGATCCCGAGCGCCTCGAAGCCGAGCCGTGCGACGCAGCGCAGGCCGTTGAGACAGGTCTCCGCCTCGCTGCCGTCCGAATTGAACATCCGCATGCCGAAAGGATGGATCTTGTCGCCGGCCGTCAGCAGCAACAGCCCGTCGCCGCCAACCGGCCCGCGCCGATCCGCCAGCGCGCGGGCGACACCCGCCCAGACGGCGGTATCGAGATCTAGCGCACGGGCGTCGATCAATGGGAAATCATTGCCTGAGCCGTGGCATTTGATGAAGTCGAAACGCATGGCCGGGCTTCTACCGCAGGCGTGGCGGTTTCGTCACCCCTGTGTGCTCGGCTGACACCAAATCATACTGAGCGAGATTCATTCCTGCCATTCGCACTGCTCAGACCGGCGCTTCAGGGCATGTCCTCCCCTAATCTCGCCCGCAAGCGCCACTACATCACAGGTCGTGGCACACATGAAATCCTTCTCCCCTTGTGGGAGAAGGAGGGAGGAGCGCAGCGACGGAAGGATGAGGGGGAGTGAGGTTCGGGACCTCCATCGACTGTCCCCCTCACCCTTCCCATCGCTACGCGATGGGCCCCTTCCCTCTCCCACAAGGGGAGAGGGACAAAGAAGCGCCACGAGACGTGTGCATCCCATGGCAAGCGGGAGGGTAGAGGCGACATCGGCTGGATGCTGTGGCACACCCTTCTCAGCGAAGGGGAGAGCGCGTGACATTCATCCTGTTCATTGCCGTCGTCGTGCTTGGGGTGCTGGTGCACCGACAGACCAGCCGGCTGGCCAGGTTCGAGCTGATTTTGCGCGATCTTCACCGGCGCGTGACGGCGCTCGAGCCTGAGCAGGCGGTGGAGACAACGACGCCCGAACGCAGCGTCGAAGAGATCGAAGCCGCGGAACGCAGGGAGGAGGCGCAGCTCCGGGCCGCCGCGGTGATCCGCGAGCGGGCGCTTGCAGCGATGGCGCCGCCCGCGATCCAGGAGCCTGAGCCCGAGGTTGAGGTTCCTCCAATGGAAGCCATGGCCGAGCCGGAGACGCGCCAGGCGCGCGAGCCAATGCGGATCGGTTTCGAGACGCTGGCCGGCGGCAAGCTGCCGATCTGGATCGGCGGCGCGGCGCTGGTGCTCGCCGCCTTTTTCCTGGTGCGCTATTCGATCGATAACGGGCTGCTTGGACCGGCGGCGCGGACCATCATCGGCGGACTGTTCGGGCTGGCGCTGGTCGCCGCGAGCGAAGTCGCGCGGCGCCTGCCGATGACGCGCGAGGATCCGCGGATCGGCCAGGCGCTGGCGGGCGCGGGGATCGCGAGCCTGTACGGCACGCTCTATGTCGGGGCGGAAATCTATCATCTGATCAGTGCGGGAACGGCCTTTGCGGCTGTGGTGGCGGTGACGCTCACGGGGCTTGGCCTCGCGCTGCGGCACGGGCCGCCGACCGCGATCATGGCATTGATCGGCGGCTTCGTGGCGCCGCTGATAGCCGGCGTCGATGCGGCGAATATCGGGCCGCTGCTTGTCTATCTCGCGCTGTTGGTCGCGGCTTTGTTCGGGCTCGCGATCCGACGCGGCTGGTGGTGGCTTGCGCTTGCCGCGTGCGGCGGTGGGTTCGTGTGGGTGAATATCCTGCTCTTCATGGTCGATCAGGACGCGCTCGCCGGAGTCGGCGGGTTCGTATTGCTGCTCGCGATCGGCGCGACGTTGGCGCTACCGAGCACGGGTGCGGCGCGGCCATGGCTGCGATTGTTGCCGCTTCTCGCGGGGCTGCTCCAGTTGATGGTGCTGGCGCCGGCGCTCGATTTCGGGCCGCTCGCCTGGGGCCTGTATCTGGTGCTGAGCGCCGCCGCGCTGTTCCTCGGCTGGCGCGACGAGACGCTTGCGCCCGGCGCCGACGCGGCGCTGATCCTGGTGCTGACGCTGCTTGGCGTGGCATTCAGCCAGAATGAGCTGGTGAACGCGCCGCTGGCCGCGATCGCAATCACCCTTTTGTTCGGCCTGCCCGGCCACCTGCTCGCACGGCGCAGCCTGCTCTGGACGGGAATCGCACTCGGCGCGACCGGCGGCCCGATCATCATCACGCTCGCGCTGGCGCCCGTGCTGCTACCGGCGGCGCTATGGGCCGGGCTGCTCGCGCTCGCTGCCGGTGCCGCGGCGTCGCTGAGCTGGCGGGACCGCGAACAGGCGAGCGAGGTGCTTCTGCCCGTGATCGGCCTGACCGGCGGGGCGGCGATGGCGGCGCTGCTGGCCGGGCTGGCCCAGGCCCAAGTAATTTCCGAGCCGTGGCGGTGGCCGGCATGGCTGATGCTTGCCGTGGCACTGGCGGCATGGTCGCGACGGACGCGCGATGTCGGGCTGGGCTGGCTGAGCTTTGCACCGATCATCGTCACCGGACTGGCCATGGCGATCGGCTTCGAGCAGCTCAGCGCCTATGCCGCGAGCATCGCCACAGATGCGGCGACGCCACCGTTCACTGACCTTGTGGCGATCGGGCTGTTGCCCGCGCTGCTGATCGGGGAAACGGGGTGGCTGTTGATGCCGGGAATGCCGCGCATCGTGCTCGGCTGGGCTGCTTTCGCGCTTGGCCTCGCCTTCATTCCCGCCGTGCTGCCGGCGCCCTGGCATAGTGCCGGGCTCGGGCTGGCCACCGCCGCGCTGATCCTGATCGCACCGCAGCGCCGATGCGCGGCGATTGCCGCTGGGCTGGCGACACTGGCGTTTACACTGCCGATTCTGTTCCACTTGCTCGTGCTTGCCGGTGGATCGCTTGTCGGCAACCGCCTGCCCTATCTCGACCTGCCGCCCTTATGGGCGATCCTGCGCGAGCTGACCCTGCCTGCCGCCATGATCGGGGCGGCGTTGCTCGGCCGACAGGCACTGCGCGCCCCGTGGCGGACCCGCGCGATGATGGTGCTCGCTGGTACAGGCGCAACCACGCTTTACGCGCTGGCCAAGGCGCCACTCGCGATCGGGACGATCCCGCGCTTCGAGACGTTCGGCTTCTTCGAGCGCGCGGCGATTACGCAGATCGCCTTTGCCGGTGCCTGGGCGGCTGCGAAACGCTGGCCCGGAATTGGCCGTGCGTTGCTGATCCTCGCGCTTGGCCGGTTCATCTGGTTCGATCTCCTGATCCTCGACCCGGTGCTGGTCCACCAGGCAGTCGGCGGATTGCCGTTGTTCAATCTCGCGACGTTGCACACGGCTCTCGCTGCAGCCTGGCTCTGGCCGTGGCGGCGCGATCGCTATTGGCGTGAGGGGATGCTGGCGCTGGTTGGGGTCGCGGTTGCCGTCACCGTGCGCCAGGCGATGCACGGGACGTTCCTGACCGGCTATATCGGCCGGACCGAGAACTGGCTGTATTCAGCCGCGTTCCTCGGCCTGGCTCTGGTCTGGCTCTGGCACGGGATCAGGACCGGGCTTGGCGATCTGCGCATTGCCGGGCTGGCGCTGCTCACCGCCGTGACGCTCAAGGTATTCCTGGTCGATGCGGCGGCGCTGGAGGGGATTCTGCGGATCCTCTCCTTCCTCGGGCTCGGCCTTGCGCTGATCGGGATCGGCTGGGCTTATGGCCGGATCGCGCCGGCCCAGAGCGGGGCGAAATAGCCCCTTACGCCGCCGGCCGGTCGATATGGCCTCCTACGGCGCAAGCCGTACAATATACCCGGCGCTGGGCGGGGCGCGGCCGGCGAGCTGATCGCGCCAGACGCGCTGCAGCGCGTCGGCGCCACTGGATCGCTCGATCGTGATCCAGCCCGCCGCCTCGGCGACGAAGCCGGTCCAGCGTAAAGCCAGCGCGGCGTTGAAGGCTTCGGGGCCGATGGCGCCGATCAGCGCCGTCGCGGCATCGGGAGCGAAGAACCAGACCGGTTTGGGATCGAGCGATATGGCACCGTCGCGATCCTCATGATGGGTTACGCCGACCCGGAGGATATGGGCGATGCGGCCCGGCAAGGCGGCGTGGATTGCGTTCAGCACCTGCGCGTCGCCGGCAAAATCGACCACCACCGCGCTGCCCGGCGGATTGAGCCGGTCGAGCGCGTCATAGGGAATGACCTCGTCATACAGGCCGGTTGCGGTGACGAATCCGGCATTGGCGACCGATGTGAGGCCGATCCGCCCCACCCCGGGGCTATCCGCGCGCGCGACATGGGCGGCCGCCAGCGCGGTCTTGCTCGAGGCGCTGGTCACGATCAGCGTGTCGGCGCCGTGCCAGCCTTCGCGCTGGAGCTGATCGGCGATCAGGAAGCTTGTCGTGAACAGGGGCGCGAACAGGGCTCGCTCGGCTTCGCGGGCGGGATCATGGGCGGGATCAGCGGCGAGGCGGCGATACTGATTGTAGATCGGACTCATCGGCTGGCGGTGCGGCGCCATGTCGCGAAAGCCGTCCTCGACGATATTTCCGGGGCGAACGATCAGGTGAGACGCCATCGGCAGATAGCCATAGACGCGTTCGCCAACCGCGATCTCCGGTACGCGCGAGGCGATCACCCGGGCATGGCCCCAGACCGGCACGATCCCCCAGCTTTCCGGAGCGGGAAAGAAGTTCCAATAGCCGAGCTGATCGCCGACCACCGCATAGGTGACGTTGTTCGCGGTCACCGCGAAGCCCTCGATTTCGAGCAGCAGCTCGCCCTCGCCGGGCTCACCGAGCAGGGTCTCGTTGACCGCAATCTGGTCGAGCACATCGCGGCGCACCATCATCTCGCGCTTGATCGGCATCGCTGACTCCCTGCCCCGCCCGTCGACGGCTATCCCCCATCATGGTGCGCGCGGGCGCGGAACGCCAGCCCAGTCGCCACCGTTTCCGCGCGGACCGCCACCGCCTGTGTGCCGGGGCCGGGACTTGCCATAAAGGCTGGTTTGTGACATAGGCCAATAACCAATATGGTTATGAGGGCGTTATGATCACCGCTATCCGCGAAGTGCGCCGCGCCAAGGGAATGACGCTGGACGAGGTCGCACAACGCTGCGTGCCGCCGACCACGGCGCAGACGATCGGTCGTCTCGAAACGGGCACCCGGACGGTTTCGGTGGGCTGGCTCAACCGGATTGCCGATGCGCTCGGTGTTGCGGCGGCAGACCTGGTGAGATTGCCGGAGCGCGCCGACATCCCGGTGGCGGCGATCCTCGATGCGAGTGGCGCCCAGGCACCGAAGCGGGCCGCCACGGTGGCGCCGCCGCTGCCCGCGCCGGGACTGATCGCAGTGACCATTGCCGCCGGGATCGGCGACTACCGCGCCGGTGACGAAATCTGGTGCGAAACGCTGGCGCCGGCGCAGTTCGGCCAGGCGCTCAATCGCGATGTGCTGGTGCCGCGCCCGGCGGGTCGCTTCCTGTTCGGCCGGCTCATCGGCCGCGAGGAGGGCAGGCTCCAGATCCTGCCGCTTGGCGCGGGCGCGCGCCAGCAAATCGTCGCCGACCCGGCCTGGATCGCGCGCGCGGTGCGGTTGCTGCGGCAGCTCTGACGCGGCGACCCGGTCGGCACTGGTGGGAAAAAGGTTGGGCCGTGCCCCGGAGGGTGGGGGCACGGCCCTGTTCGCTAGCCGCTGCGGGGGGATGGACTTGCGGCCGCAAACCTCTGGAATTCTCGGCTATGAAATTCTGGCCTTTGAAGCTCCGCACTGGACGACACGGCACGGCGGCATGAGGCTTTCACGTCACGCCGCCATGTCGTGCCCGCCGCGCCGGTGGTTTTCCTTCGAAGGGGACTCGGGAAAACCTCGGCGCCGCTGAACAATCACGCACTTGAACAGGCCAATGACAATATCGCTTACCCCCGTTTGACATGATCGATTGCCAAAGCTGAGGCATCGTGTCGCACCGAACCGCCCTCGCCGCTATCCGGGGTTATTACGGAGTTCGAAGTAAAGATGCCGGATGCGGCAAAGTGGTACTGCACCATCGCCGCACCGGAGCTGGTAAGGCGAAGATACCACCCGATGACTCCACCCTATGCAGGCCCGTTACGATGTCACTCCATATAAAGCGTGATGGGTGAGGATGAATAATGTGCGGTTGCCGGCGCCGCCGAACACGAGTTGCAGCGGCCGCTCAGGTACATCGATCGTCCCGATATGCGTGCCGTTCGGGGCGTAGACGTACACCTGGCCATTCGCGATATAGATATTGCCGTCACTGCCAACCGCGACGCTTTCGCCGCCGCGATCGGCAAAGGCGCGCAGATCGGTGAGCTCGCCATGCGCGCCGACCCTTGCGCTATAGGTCCGGTCCTCGGATTCGTTGCTGACGAACACCCGCGCGCCGGCCTTCGCCGTCACAAAGCCATAGCTGTCGAGTGAATCGGAGAAGCGCCAGCCGCGGAAATCGGGCGGGCCCTGCCGCACGGCGCGATAGAGGGGCAGGACCAGGCTGCCGTCGGGCGAGACATAATGCTGTGCCTTGGGCAGGGCGACATCGCGCGCGAACATCTCGGCCAGGGTGGTAAAGCGCAGGCTTGTCGGATCGAGCTGATCCTTGAACTCGCCATTGTTCCAGTAATTCACCGGCAGCGCGATCTGGGCATCCGGCGGAACCGGCGCCTCGCTCGGCGCGACGACGGTGAGCGCATCGTCGGGCGCGCCCGGCTTGAAGCTGTAGACGGTGCCGGCGAGGCCATCGGATGACAGCACCATCAGGTCGCCCGAACGCGCCACTGCCAGATTGACCGGATCGAGCGGGCTGTCGCGCACGACGGTCAGCTTGCGCGCGGCCGACCAGGCGTAGATCCGCTGCTGATGGTGATCCACGAAATAGAGCGTTCCGTCGGGAGCGGTCGCCGCGCCCGAGATCGAATAGAAGCCGTCAGCGAGTTTTTCGAGTGTCGCGCCGGCCGGATGGATGGACGGCGTGATCGCCGCCGGGCTTGCGGGAATATCGAGCGTCGCGAACTCGCGCTCGCGCACCGCGATGCCGTGCGTCACGTCTTCGATGGCGTTCGAATAGGGGAATTTGCTCGCGCGCAGATAGGTGAAGCAGCTGTCGTCCTGGCACAGGCCGATACCGCTCTCGGCGTTCACGTGCACATTGCGGAAGCGGATGTCAGCGACGTTGGACAGCCGCACCGCACTGGCGGCGGGTTTGATGGACCGGGTAACGCGGTAGGCGTGATAATTGGCGACAAGAATGTCGTGTGAATCGCGGATGTCGAGCGAGACCGTATCCTGGCCCTCGCCCACTTCCTCCTCGGTCTGGGGGGCGAGCAGCTCCCAATGCGCGACCCGGTTGAGCGCGATCTCGGTGCGGACATGGTGTTCGCTGGACATCTCATAGACATGGCCGGGTGTATCGGTGTCCGACACGTACAGGCCGGCCTGGGCATAGGTGTTGGGCGTCCAGATGCCGGAGAAGGTGCCGCCGCCGCCGCGCGTCACCCAGAGGCTGGGATATTGCGCATCCCAGCGCTTGTTCGGATCGGGATCGCCGCTGTGATTGGCATTATAGGGATCGAAGCGCGTGCCGTCGGCGAGCGTGGTGCCGTGACCGCCCTGCGCCTTCACATCCTGCACCAGCGATTTCTCGCCCGCTTTCCACAGCAGCGCGGTGGCGCGTGG
>Ga0207703_10001113_pt1 | contig 25414 bp, 20 predicted proteins | sample KBSSwiS12_FD_184304 | JGI IMG/M metagenome (GOLD analysis project Ga0207703, IMG submission 184304) | Switchgrass rhizosphere microbial communities from Kellogg Biological Station, Michigan, USA - KBS Switchgrass S1-2 (SPAdes) (version 2) | ecosystem: Host-associated > Plants > Roots >...
GCGCTCGACGTCGACGACGAGTCGATCCTCGGCGCCGTCAACGACAACCTGCTCACGATGGTGCGCCTGACCCGCTCGTCGTTGCCGCACATGCGAGCCAACGGGTGGGGGCGCGTGTGCATGATCGCGTCGGCGTCGTTGCGGGTGCCGATCCCCGATCTCACGCTGTCGAACATCACGCGCACGGGCCTGCTGGCGTGGTGCAAGACCGCGGCGCAGGACGTGCGCGACGAGGGCATCACCGTCAACCTGGCGTGCCCGGGCATGCACCTGACGGAGCGGGTGAAGCAACTCGGCCACGCCAGCCCGAACTTCCCGATGGGTGACGCCGGCGACTTCGGCAAGGTCGTCGCGTTCCTCTGCTCCGAGCCGGCGAAGTTCATCAACGGCGCCGCCCTCTCGGTCGACGGCGCGGGGTTCAACTCGTTGCTGTGAGGCGGTAGCTCGTCAGCTCGTAGTGGACGGCCGCGTTGTCGACGTAGCCGAACACACCGTCGCGGGTGAGGCACGCCGTCTGGGCCACGACGCCGCCCTGGGGAACGGCGACGCAGTGCACCGGGATGCCGGCCACGATGCGGTCGGTGAAGACCGGCGCGCCCGCCGTCGACCGTCGGGCATCGGCGGCGAGGGCGCGGGCCGGGCCGGAGGAGAAGAAGCTGGAGAACACCCCCACCGTCGACAGGCGCGCCTCGTCGGCGGTCGATGGTGCCGGTCCGCGCACGACGATGTCGCCCGCCCGCACCTCCCAGGTCGGCGGTACCGCGGTGACCACCACGTCGGTCTCCTGGCCCCCCAGCTTCTTGAGCACGTGGTACGTCGCCGTGAACCCGAGGGTGCCCGGCGTGCGCACGTCGCTGAGGAAGGCCGTGAGCTGGGGCGGGAGGTGCTCGGTGGTGGACGTGGTCGGCGCCGCATGGCCCCCCGAGCCGGAGCAAGCGGCGAGCAGGAGGAGCAGCGGGAGCAGCCGGCGCATGGCGTGGCGCACGGTACCGTCCCGTCAGTGATCCGCCTCGACGCCGCCACCGTGCTGCTGCAGTGGGCCACGGGCGGGCTGCTGTTCCTGTGGGTGACGACGCGGCGCCGCGAGGTCGGAATCGGGTACGGCTGGCTGCTGCGCGGCACGTACTTCGTGTTCGCGGTCGGCGCCCTCGCCGCCGGCGCCGAGCTGCAATCCGTCCCCGTGCGCGACGTCTGCTCGGGGTTGGTGGCGCTCGCCGCCCTCGTGGCCATGGTCGTGTCGATCGTCCGCCGCCGGGCCGGCGTGTCCGGCCAGCACGAGCAGGCGTATGCCCGGTCGGCACGTGTGGCGGCGATGACCGGGATCGAGCGCGAGGTCGGCGCACGCGACACCGACGCGCCCGAGTTCCCGCCGCTGCTCGATCTCGTCGCCCCGGTCGTCGGCGCCGTCGGGTTGGTGGCGGCGGCGCTCGATGCCGGCGGCAACCACTGGCTGGCGGTGCTGCGGGTGCTGGTCGGCGCCGCGTTCCTCGGCGCCATCACCGACGCCATGCTGCTCGGCCACTGGTACCTCGTGCAGCCGGGGCTCAGCCGGGCGCCGCTGCTCGAGCTGGTGCGGTGGACGGCGTGGGTCTGGCCGGTCGAGGTCGTCGCCATGCTGCTGCCGACCGGGATGGTGTCGGTCTGGAACGGGTCGGTCGACGACGGCTACAACGGCATCCTCGGCTGGTTCTGGGCCGCGTGCGCGGTCGGCACGATCGTGCTGTGCGTCGTCACCCGCGCCGCGCTCAAGGAGCGCTACTACTCGGCGGTCATGGCGGCCACCGGCCTGCTCTACCTGGCCATCCTCACGGCGTTCGGGACCGACCTCGTGGCCCGCGCCGTCCTCGCTCGGTGAGGCCGCTGCGCGTCACGGTGGTCGACCCGGCGCTCGATGCCGCGGCGCCGATGTGGGGCGACGCCACCGCCACCTGGCAGCCGAGCGGCGTTGCCTGGATGGGGCTGCTGACCGCCGCGGGCGTGCCGGTCCGTGGCGTGGCCGCGCTCGACGAGGAGCCGGCCGGACTCGTGATCGACGACCGCTTCGGTCGGCCACCCGACGACCCGGCGGAGGCTCTCTCGCTGGTGCGCGACGCGCTCGGCGCCCTGGTGCGACCCGATCTCCGCGGCGTGCTCGTGCTGCGCCTCGACGATCCCGGTGCCGCGGTCCGGCGCCACCTCGACGGCTGGCGCCACGACGACGTCGCGCCGGCCGCGTGGGCGTCGCTGTGGGACGCGCTCCGTGGCTTCGGCCGGGCGTCGGTGTTCTGCTGCCCCGGGTGGGTCGACGACGACGGGACCGTGCGTCCGTCGCGCGAGGCGAGCCCGACCGAGTGGGCGGCACTCGACGACGGCGTCGGTGCCGGGCTCATCGACCTCGAGTGCCACGGCTTCACCCACCTGCACCCCGACACCGCCGCTTGGGTCGCCGCGCCCGACCGGTTCGCGGCGGCCGAGTGGTACCGCGAGATGTGGCCGCCGCGCGAGCGCGAGGAGCCATCGGTGGAGGTGCAAGCGGCGATCCTCGGTGCCTGGCAGCGCGCGTGCGGCCGCGCCACGACCCTGGTCGCGCCGGGCGAGGCGTGGGGCGCGAACACCGTGGCCGCCGCCCGCCAGCAGGGCCTCGACCTGTTCACGTCGTGGGGCGTGTGCCGGCTGCAGCTCGACGTGCCGGTGTGGTCGTGCGGCATCGGGTCCCCGTACCTCGACGAGGCGGACCCGTCCTGGCTCGCCGGCGGTCTGCCGGCGGTCGGCTACTTCCACGACCGCGACATGGCCGTGCACGGACCGGGTTGGGTGGGCGCGCAGCTGGATGCCTGGCGCGACTGCGGCGCCACCCGCGCGTGGGCGTTCGCCGATCTGGCGCGCGCCTACCGCACGCCGATCGACGCCGTCCTCGACGGCGGCGAGGTCGTCGTGCGCCACGCCCCCGATGTGCCGCTCCTCATCGAACGGTGAGCACGCCGGGCGGCGTGAGCAGCTCGAGGAGGGCCGTGCCGGCGGCCTCGAGGGAGTGGCGCTCGAGGACGAGGGCGCGGCCGGTCTCGCCGTAGCGGTCGGTCGTCGCGCGGTCGGCCAGCGCGTTCTCGAGCGCGCCGTGGAGGGCGTCGGGATCGCGCGGTTCGACCAGCCAACCGGTGCGCCCGGGCACGACGACGTCGGGCACGCCGCCGACGGCGGTGGCCACGACGCCGCGCCCGCACGCGAACGCCTCGAGCACCGCAATCGGCTGCCCCTCCTGACGGCTGGCGAGGGCCACGACGTCGGCGGCGGCGTACCACCGGGCCGCCTCGGCCGGCGACACCCATCCCGGGAGGTGCAACCGCGGCTGGCGGCGCGCCGCGAGGGCATCGTGCTCGGGACCGGCGCCGGCGAGGACCAGATCGCATTCGAGGCCCGCGCACGCGTCGGCCAGGTCGTGCAGGCCCTTCACGGGGTGGAGCCGGCCCACGCTCACCACGAGCGGTGCGTCGTCGTCGATGCCGAGCTCGGCGCGCGCCGCGGCGCGATCGCCGGGAACGAACACGTCGCTGCGCACGGGCACCGGCCACACGCGCACGTCGGGATGCGTCACCCGCGTCGCGGCGACCGGGCTCACGGCGAGCAGGCGATGGGCGGTGCGCAGCGCCAGCCGGTGCAACGCGTGGTCCATCGGCCGCGCCGACCCACCGACGTCGAGCGCCACGACCCGCCGGCCGAGGGCTCGCAGGATCGGCGCGGCCACGTCGAAGCGCATGCTCTCGTAGTCCTGGACGATGCACACGTCGGCATCGGCGACGCGCCGCAGCAACCTCGGCGACAGCGTGGACAGGACCGGAGCGACGCGCCAGAGCGGTTCCGCGTGCTTCCACCAGCGGTGGCCCCACACGGCCTGTCGGAACGCGCGGTAGGCGGAACTGGCCCGCACGAAGTGCACGGTGGCGCCCGACGGTCGGTGCGGCGCCGTCGCCGGGGATTCGAGCGTCGCGAACACCAGGTGGACGTCGACGCCGGCGCGCTGCAGGGTGCGCGCCACCGTGACGCTCCACTCGCCCTCGTACCGATCGAGGTAGGTGGCCCGGTCGATGCCGAGCGGTCCGTACCAGTCCTCGAACGTGTCGGGCCACAGCAGCAGGGACACCTTCATGGCCGGGTCACCCCCGCGGCGGTGAGCAGGTCGCGCAGCACGATGGTTGCCTCGAAGCGCTCGGCCACTCGGCGGGCGGCGGCGGCGTGCGCGAGCGGGTCGGTTTCCACCGCCTTGATCGCCGTGGCGGCCTCTTCGACGGAGCCGAACGTCAGCAGCCCGTCGCCGGTCGGCAACCACCCCAATCCGGTGTCGGAGTAGACCACCGGTCGACCGGTGGCGAGGTAGGCGAGCGAGCGATCGTTGAACGCGCCGGTCTGGGCGCGGACGTACGCGTCCTTGGCCACGCTCAGCTCGGCGCGCGATGCCCGCAGGTACGACTGGAACGCGTCGGTCGTGCGGCTCACGGCGACCGGGTCGGCGACGTGCCAGCCGAACGCCTCGAGCTGGCGGCGAGGTGCGTCCCCGCCGAGGGCGAGCTCGAGGCGGGCGTCGACGCGCTGGGGCAGGTCGCGCAGGCGCATGTAGGAGATGTCCTTCTGGCGGTACTCCTCCAGGTCCCACCACATGCTCCCGTACGCGCCCCACGACGTCACCGTCGTCCACGACCCGTCGGTCATCGGGTGCGCCGGCCACGCGGCAAGGTCGATCGGCGGGCAGGTGGGCAACCAGTGGTGGCGCGTCGCCGGCACGCCGCTGCCCCCGCTGGCGACGTTCACCGCGTACGTGGCGTGGGTGTCGTGCGCGTCGACGAACGCCGTCCACCCCTCCTCGCCGTCGGCGATGCGGATCTGCGTGAACGGCGCGTCGGTGTCGATGAAGACGCGGCGGGGGACGCGACCGAAGTCGTCGGCCCAGCACGAGCCGCTCACGTTGAGCAGCACCGAGGCCGACTCGAGCACCGCGATCGCCTCGTCGCGCGGCATGCCGTGGTCGTGCTCGTCGTCGTGGTACCACCAGCGGATGTCGAGGCCGGCGGCGGCGAGCGCGTGCCGCAGGTACGCGATGCCGTAGCTCGGGTCGTCGGTCATCCGTCCGGCGCCGACGTCGTAGCACGTGGGCTGCGGGCCGGCGGCCTCGACGAACACCGGCTCGAAGCCGAGGGCGCGCAGACCGAGGAGGTAGTTGAGGAACACCCACGTCATGCCGCCAACGGGGTAGCGCACGACGTAACCGGCGACGACGGCGATCGGCTTCGCCGTCACAGCCCCTGCTCCAACAGCTCGGCGCACACCCGCGTCGCCTCGAAGTGCTCCTCGACGAGCTTGCGCGCGGCGCGGGCGTGACGGTCGGGATCGCCGGCGACGCACTCGAGCGCGCGCACCGCCTCGTCGGGTGTGGTGAACGCGAGGGCGCCCTCGCCGCTCGGCAGCCAGTCGGTCCAGCCGGTGTCCTGCACGACCACGGGCCGTCCGCAGGCGAGGTAGCAGCAGCTGCGCTCGCTGAACCAACCTGATCGCGCCGCCACGTAGCCGTGCTTGGCGAACCCGAGCTCACCGGCGCTGCGCGCGAGGAACCCGTGATACGCCGTCGTCGACGAGGTCGCCTCGACGGGGTTGGCGAGGCGCCAGCCGCGCCCGGCGAGGAAGCGGGCGCCGGCGTCCTGGTCGGTGCCCCCGCCGAGCGCCATCTCCAAGGGCACGGAGGTGCGCGTGGGCAGGTCGGCGAACTCGACGAACGAGCGGTCCTTGGCGCCGTACTCGACGCCACGCCACTGCACGGGCGGGTACGCCTTCCACGTCGTCACGCTCGTGAACGGCGCGTCGCGATCGACCGGTGGTGCGATGGGCCAGCGCCGCGTCACCACCGGCTGGCGGGTGGGCACCCAGTCGTGGCGCGCAGCGGGCAACGGCGGTCGGCCGAACGTGAACAGCCGTGTGTGCGTTTCCGGCACCGGGGCGAGGGCCGTGTCGCCCTGCGCCAGGCGCACCTGGGTGAACACGGGATCGGTGTCGATCGCCAAGCGGTGCGGCACGCGGGCGTACTCCGGTCGCATCGGTGTCGTGAGGGACACGTTCACGAGCACATCGGCGGACGCGAGGATGTCGAGGGTCTGCTCCTTGCCCATGCCCGACCACTGATCGGTGGGGTGGTGGCGGAACGTCCAGCGATCACCGAGACCGACCGCGGCGAGCTCGCGCTCGAGGAACGCCACCCCGGCCGCGCACGACGGGTCGTCCTCGTTGCCGACGGGGTCGTAGCCCCACGGCTCGTCACCGCTGTCCTCGAGGTACCAGACGTCGTGACCCAGATCGGCGAAGCCGAGCGCATGGGAGAGTGGGTGCCAGAGGAACCCGGCGAGCGGGAACGGCGCCACCCAACCGGTGACGACGATGCGCATCAGTTGATCCCCGCGTCGGAGAGCAGCCGTTCGAGCACGTCGCGCCCGTCGAAGTGGGCCGACGCGACGGCGCGGGCGGCGGACGCGTGGGCGGTGATGTCGGACTCGATCTCGCGCAGCCGGTCGGTTGCCTCCTCGGCCGTGGCGAACGCGAGGAGGCCCTTGCCGCTCGGGAGGTCGGTGGTCCATCCCGTGTCCTGCGCCAGCACGGGGCGGCCGGCTGCCAGGTAGTTGGCGCTGCGTTCGGAGAACCACCCGCCTCGCGACCGCACGTAGGCCTGCTTGGCGACGGTGACCTCGCCGCGACTGCCGGCCAGGTAGTCGCGGAAGGTCCACACCGTGCGCGTCGGGGGCCGCGGGTCGACGATGCGCCACCCTTCCTCGACGAGGGCGTCGCGCGGCGCGTCGTCGCCGCCCAACGCCAGCTCGAGCGGCACGCCGGTCGCCCGCGGGAGGCCGCGCACGAGCGGGAACTCGGCGTCCTTCTGACCCCACGCCTCGCCCTCCCACTCGGTCGACGCGTACGCCCGCCAGTTCATGACGGTGGTGTACGCCTCGCCGGGGTCGTCGTCGACAGCGGCCCAGAACGGGAGGTGGACCGGTTGCCGGGTCGGCCTCCACGTGAACCCGGCGTCGGGCACCTTGCAGTCGTCGCGACCCATCGCTTCGCCGAAGGTGAACAGCACGTCGTGCGCGGCGAGCCACGCCCGCGTCGTGGCGTCACCCTGCGCGGCTCGCACCTGCACGAAGCCGGGATCGGTGTCGATGTAGGCGAGGACGCGTGCGGACCGGTGGTGCTCGTCGGGTTGGTGGCCGCCGCTCACGTTGAGCAACAGGTCGGCGCGCTCGCACCGCGCCTTCGCCTCGCGCTCCGGCGCTCCGTGGTAGCGGCCACGGGGGTCGCGGTAGGCCCACGGCAGGTCGAACGCGTCGAACATCTCGTGCAGCCACGGCACGGTGTAGCTCGCGTTCTCGTCGGGCCGGTTGGCGTACGGGTGATAGGGCCAGGCCCGGTTGTCCTCGAGATACGAGGCCTCGACACCGAGGTCGCGCAAGGCCAGGCAGTACTGCACGTAGTGCAGGGCGACCCCGGCGAGCGGCAACTGTCCGGCGATGCCGCACACCACGACCGACGTCATCGCCACACCTCGGCGCGGCGCGCATCGAAGTCGTCCCACGTGATCCGGCCCGCGAGCGCGTCGTCCTCCAGCTGCTTGACCGATGCGGTCTTGGCGGGATCGACGCCGCCATAGGTGAGGTTGTCGACGTGGAAGCGGTAGCGCACGGTCTTGCGGGGCACGAACGCGAACGACATGCCGGCCGCGTGCATCCGCTTCCAGAGCTCCCAGTCCTCGAGCGCGGTGTCCGGGAACCCGCCGACGGCGCGCAGCGAGGTCGTGCGCACCAGGGTCGCCGGGACGCAGATGAAGTTCTCGATGGCGAGACGGTCGGGGTCGAACGGCCCGACATCGAGGTGGTAGCCGTCTCGCCGACCCTCTTCGATGCAGTCCGCGTACACGACGTCGGCCGCGGTGGCGGTCATCGTCGACCACACGGTGGCCAGGTGCTCGGGCAGCCAGACGTCGTCGTCGTCGAGCAGGGCGATGGCGTCGCCGCGCGCGTGGGCGAGACCGGCGTTGCGGGCGGGACCGAGTCCCCGGTGGCTGACGTGCACGACGCGCACGTTCGGCCGGTCGGGCACGGAGAACGACCCGTCGTCGACGACGATGTGCTCCCACGCCGTGAAGGTCTGGGCGGCGACGGACGCCACCGCCTCGGCGAGCATCTCGGGCCGCCGGCCGAGGGTGGCGGTCAGGACGGTGATCATCGCCACACCGCCTGCGGCTCGGGTCGAGCGACGAGGTGGCTCGCCAGCGCCAGCTTCCGCCGCCACGACAGGGCGGGCGCCGCCCGCCGCAGGCATCGCCACGCCTCACCGCGAGCCCCCAGAGCCGCGAACTCGCGCGCCCACCAGGCCGCCACCTCCCGATCGTCCCGTTCTTTGTCGCGTTGTGGTCGCTGAGCGACCTCAACGCGACAAAGAACGGGGTCGGGGTCGCCGGCGATGCGGGCGCGGGCGCTGGCTCGCGCCAGGGTGGCGAACTCGGCTTGGGCGTTGGCGCGAGCGATCGTCGCCATGGTGGCCGTGAGCCGGTAGCGGTAGCCGACGACGGGGAGGACGGTCACCCCGCTCACCCATGCGCACCGGAGCCAGGTGTCGTAGTCGGAGCTCAACCGGAACGCGTCGCGGTAGCCGCCGGCGATGGCGAGGACGCTGCGGCAGACCATCGTCGACCCCGCGCAGAACGGGTTGCGCTCGAGGATGCCGAACGGCGCCGGGCCCATCGTGGCGACGGCGCGGTCGCCCACGACCACCTCGAACGCGGTGGCCACGAGCCCGATCCCGGGTTCGGCCTCGAGGTGCTCGGCCTCCGCCGAGAGCCGGCCCGGCAGCGATCGGTCGTCTGCGTCCTGACGAGCGACGTACGGCGCGTCGCCCGCGGCGATGCCGGTGTTGAGGGCGTTGGGGATCCCCGCCGCCGGCCCGCTCAGCACCGTGAGGCGCGGGTCTCGTCGCAACCGCTGCGGCGCGCCGTCGGTCGACCCGTCGTCGACGACGATCACGCGCACGTCGACTCCCTCTTGGTCGAGCACGCTGGCGACGGCCTCGCTGAGCAGACGCCCGCCGTTGCGCACCGGGATCACGACGTCGACGTCGGGGATCACGCCGCCGCCCCGAAGCGCGCCGCGTGGAGCTCGCGGTAGAGGCCGCGGCGCCGGACGAGCGACCGGTGCGTGCCCTGTTGCACGATGCGACCACCGGCCACGACGAGCACCTGGTCGGCGTTGTGCACGGTGGCGAGGCGGTGCGCGATCACGAGGCACGTGCGATCGCGCACGAGTCGGTCGACCGCCTCCATCACCTGCACCTCGGTACCGGCGTCGAGCGCGGAGGTGGGCTCGTCGAGCACCACGACCGGTGCGTCACGCAGCAAGGCGCGGGCGATGGCGACGCGCTGGCGCTGCCCGCCCGACAGCATCACGCCGCGATCACCGACGGGGGTGTGCAGGCCGCGCGGCATGGCGCGCAGCTCGTCGAGGAGGTTCGCCTCGTAGGCTGCCTCCTCGACCTCCGACTCGCTGGCGTCGAGCCGACCGTAGCGGATGTTCTCCAGCACGCTCAACGGGAAGAGCACCGGGTCCTGGGGCACGAGCGCGATCTGGTCGCGCAGCCACGACAGCGGGAAGTCACGCACGTCGACGCCGTCGAGCAGCACGCGCCCGCGATCGACGTCGTAGAGGCGCAGCAGCAAGCTCACGATCGTCGACTTCCCGGCGCCCGTGGGTCCCACGAGCGCGACCGTCTCGCCGGGGCGCGCCGTGAACGAGACGTCCTCCAGCACGGGGTGCCCGGGTTCGTAGCCGAAGGTGACGCCGTCGAAGCGCACCTCGCCCGGCGCCCGCAGGGCCGGCGGGACGGTGACGGCCCGATCGGACACCTGCGGTGCGTCCAGGACCTCGAAGACGCGGTGGGCGCCGGCGGCGGCCGCCTGCAGCTCACCGAACACGGATGCGAGTCCCGACACCGGACCGTAGAGCGAGCCGGCGTAGGCGAGGAACACCAGCACCTCGCCCGCCGTGAGGTGACCGCTCAGCGCCCGGCGGGCGGCGACGTAGGTGACGAGCGCCATGCCGATGGCGAGCACGAGGTCGATGGCGAGGCCGAAGACCGTCTGCTCCGTGACGAGCCGCATCATCGCCGAGCGGCTGATGTCGGCTCGCTCCTGGAACCGCGCCAGCTCGTAGGCCTCGCGCCCGAAGGCCTGCACCGTGCGGATGCCGCCCAGCGTGCGCTCGGCGTGGGCGTAGACGTCCGACTCGCGCTCGTGCACGTCGAGCGACATCGAGCGGATCCGCGTGCCGAAGCGGTTCGACACGATGGCGGCGGCCGGCGCGCTCACCACGGCGAGCAGCGCGAGCACCGGGTCGAGTCGCAGCATCACGACCAACGTGCCGACCAAGGCGAGCACGGCGGTGGCGAGGGGGACGATGCCGTCGAGCAACACGCTCTGCACGGCGTAGGTGTCGGTGGTGACCCGGTACAGGCTGTCGCCGGTGCCGTTGCTGTCGTGGTAGCGCAGCGACACCCGGGTGAGGTGACCGAACAGCTCGGCCCGGAGGTCCTGGATCATGCGCTGCGACAAGCCGAACAGGACGCGGGTCTGCAGCAGGCCGAGGCCGCCGGCGAGGAGGAACAGCAGCACGGTCCCGGCCACCGCCACTACGAGGGCGGACTCGTGGGTGAGGTGGCCGAGGTGCTGCTGGCCGAGCACGTCGTCGACGAGGATCTTCGTCGGCCACGGCTGCGCCAGCCCCACCACGGTGATGAGCAGCGAGATGGTGATGCCGGCGGCGACGGTGCCGCGGTACCGGAGCAGCCGGCCGATCAGCGGGCGCATCAGGTCAGCGCGGGCGTGAGCGTCGCCCAGGTGGCGGCCAGCCCTTCGTCGAGCTCGATCTGCGGAACCCAGCCGAGCACGTCGCGCGACCGACGCAGGTCGCCGAAGTAGTCGCCGGTCTCGACCGCCGCCTCGGCATCGGGCCACGGGACGTCGACGACGCGGCCGCGACCGACGACGCGCACGACGGCTTCGGCCATCTCGCGCACGGTCGTCACCGTCGGGCCACCCGCGTTGAACACCTCGCCGGGCGCGGCCGGATGGGTCACAGCGAGGAGGAGCAGGTCGACCAGGTCGTCGACGTAGACGTAGTCGCGCCGTTGACGACCGCCGCCGAACACCGCGACGTCCTCACCGGCCGCGGCGCGCGCCAGGAACGTCCCCACGACGCCGAACGCCTGATCGGGACGGTCCTGGGCCGGTCCGTACGGGTTCGAGATCCGCAGGCAGCAGGTGGCGATGCCGTGCCGCTCGGCGTAGAGCAGGTGGTACTGCTCGCCGAGCATCTTGTGCAGGGCGTAGACGCTCGTGGGCTGTTGCGGGTGATCCTCGCGGACGGGGAACACCATCGGTCGCCCGTACTGCAGCCGCGAGCCGGGGAACACGACACGCGCGTCACGGTTGTGGTGGCGCAGTGCTTCGAGCACCACCAGCTGCCCCATGGCGTTGGCGGCGGCATCGGCCAAGGGCTCGTCCATGCTGCGGGTCGCGCCCGAGCGGCCGGCGAGCGGGAACACGGCGTCCATGGCGGGCACGAGTCGGTCGAGGAGGGCGCGGTCGGTGGCGTCGCCGGTGACGAGGCGGAGGTCGCCGACGATGTCGACGATGCGATCGGCGGGGCGGCGTGCCACCGCGGTGACGTCCCAGCCGTCGCGGACGAGTCGACGGCTGAGGTGCGAGCCGAGGAACCCGCCGGCCCCGAGCACGAGCGCTCGCCTGGTCACGCCACCGCTCCCGCAACGGCGCGCCGCACACCCGGACCGACGCGCCAGCACCCACGACCGATCTCGGCGGCGCCGACCGCAACCACGATCGCGGCGCCGGCGGTCCCGACGACGCCAGTCGCGACGGCCAGCGTCAGGAGCCAGAGCACCGTCGCCGTCGGCCGCAACCGGCGGCGCACGCGCACCTGCACGGCTCCCTCCGGGAAGCCCGACGTCACGAGCGCGCCCCTCACGATGGTCGAACCGATCAGCTCGGCGTCATGCGCCTCCCATCCGGTGCCCGGGATCACGCGGTAGCCGGCGCGGCGCAGCTCGGCCACGAGCGTGGCGGTGACCTCGTCCCGCAACCCCGACGCCGGGAGCAGCAGGGCGCCGGCGTCGGTGCGGGTGAGCGGGCCCGCCAGCTTCGCGGCCGGGGGCAGGTCGCGACGGGCGAGCGGCGCGTGGCGCATCCGGCCCCACGTCCGCACGAGGGGTTGGAGCAGGTGGAGGGCCGCGACGCCGGCACGGAAGCCGAAGGCGTTGACGCGTGCGCGCCGTGGTGGTCTGGCGCGCGCGGCGTCGATGGTGCCGAGGGCGAGGACGAACACGAGGGCCAGCGCCGCCACCCCGAGGAGCGCCGGGGCGGCCAGGCCGAAGACGAGCGACGCCACCAGCGCGACCGCGGCCGCCGGCAGTCCGACCTGGTGCGCGAGATCGAGCGCATGCCCGCCGCTGCGGTAGACCGACTGGTACGCCGCCGTGCCGTAGGCCCCGCGGTAGATGCGCTCGCGGCCGGTCGGCCGGCCCAACGAGTCGTAGAGGTGCCCGTGCCACCGGGCCGAGCCGGTGGCGGTGAAGCGATCGGGGTGGCGGGCTTCGACGAGCGCCTCGGCGCGCCCGTAGCCGCGCTGCTGGCGCAGGTAGGTGCGGAGGCCGGCCCGACGGTGATGCCACACGACGGCCGCCGGGTGGAAGCCGATCTGCCAGTCGGCGTCGAGCACCTTCCAGCACAGATCGACGTCGTCGCCGGCGGACGTGTAGATCGGGTCGAAGCCCCCGACCTCCTCGAGCGTGCGCTTCCAGAACGCCATGTTGCAGCCGGGCACGTGCTCGGCGCGGTCGTCGGACAGGAGCACGTGCACGGGTCCGCCCGGCGCCCGCGCCACGCGCTGCGCGCCCACGGGGTCGTCCGACGGCGGCAGGTTCGGGCCGCCCGCGCCACCGACGTGTGGCGAGTCCATGGCGAGCGCGAGGAACCACGGCCAATCGGGTGTGGGGTAGGCGTCGCTGTCGAGATAGGCGACGAGGTCGTGGCGCGCCGCCCGGAACCCCTCGTTGCGCGCCACGGACAGGCCGGCGTGGGGGATCGTCAGCAGCGTGACGCCTGGGTGGCGCCTGGCGATCGCGGCGGTGGCGTCCGTCGACCCGTCGTCGACGACGATGATCTCGAGGTCGGGGTAGTCGAGCGCCGCAGTGTGCCGCAGGCACTCGTCGAGCGTGGCCGCCGCGTTGTACGCGCAGATGACCACGCTGATGCTCGGCCAGTTGAAGTCGACGTCGCGCACGGAGCGGTGGTTCCATCCGCTCACCACGTCGAGCGACGGGCGCGGCGTGCGATCGGCGCGGGTCAGGCCGAAGTTCCAGCCCTCGACCGCGGCATCGCCGACCCACCACTCGTCGGTCCACGAGAACACGCAGTAGCCGGCCATGCCGCGCTCGACCGCGGTCTCGATCGTCCAGTCGAGCACGGCCGATTGCTGGGCGTCGTCCTCGGCATGGAGGCCGACCTCACCGAGGACCACGGGTCGGTCGCCGGCGAGGTGGTGGAGCCGGGTGAGGTAGCGCCGCAGGTCGGGCTGGCGCTCGAGGAAGACGTTGAACGTCAGGAAGTCGAGGCTGTCGAGCGGCAGGTACTCGGCGGTGGGGTAGTTGGCGTACGTGACGAGCACCTCGTCGTCCTCCTCCCCGACGACGTCGCGCAGCTCGGCGATGGCGCGTGCCACCGCGTCGGTGCCGACCCAGCGGATGGCGTCCGCCGGCACCTCGTTGCCGAGGACGAGGGCGAGCACGTGCTCGTTGCCGGCCAGGCGTCGTGCCGTCGCTCGCACCTCGGCGCGGGCGACGCGGAGCACCTGACGCGCCTGCCGGCGGGATGCACCGACCAGGTACCGCCAGTCCGGGTAGAAGGCGCCGGCCAGGACCTGGAGGTCGGTGTCGGCGGCGAGGTCGAGGAGGTCGTCGGGCGGTGGCGTGTAGGTGCGCACGACGGTGAAGCCGGCGTCGCCCATGGCCGCGAGGTCGAGCTTCAGGCGGCTGCGCTCGGGGAAGCGCGCCTCGTCATCCGCGCGGGGGCGGAACGTGCCGTAGGTGACCCCACGGAACCGGAACGCATCGTCGCCGCGCGCGAACGCCTTGCCGTGCGCCTTGACCCTCAACCCCGATCTCCTCGCATCCGCCACTCGGAGCGCGCGACGGAAGCCGAGACGTTGCCTCAACCGCCTCGCCGTCCACCGTGCGGATGGTGATTCGACGCGGGCGCATGGCACCCCTGTCGCCCGTTGTGAACACCCGTTGAACGGGGTCAGCGAGCGTTGAAGTACTTCGCCTTGGGGTGGTGGCAGATGATGGCCGAGGTGGTCTGCTCGGGCTGGTACTGGTAGCCCGTCTCCTCGGAGACCTCGATGCCGACCCGGTCGGCCTCGAGCAGCCGGGCGACCGTGACGTTGTCCTCGAGGTCGGGGCACGCCGAGTAGCCCCAGGAGTAGCGACCGCCGCGGTACTGCTGCTTGAACAACCCGGTGAGCGTGGGCCCGTCCTCGTCGGCGAAGCCCCACTCCTCGCGCACCCGGCGGTGCCAGTGCTCGGCCAGCGCTTCGGCCATCTCGACCCCGAGCCCGTGGAGCTTGAGGTACTCGGTGTAGCGATCGGCGGCGAACAGCTCCGCCGTGCGCGCCGAGACCGCATCGCCCATCGTCACGATGTGGAAGGCGGCGTAGTCGGCCTCGCCCGACTCGACGGGGCGCACGAAGTCGGCGATGCACAGGAACGGTGCTTCGCGCTGGCGCGGGTAGTGGAACCGACCCCACTCGGTCGATCGGGTGTCGTCGGTCCAGATGACGAGGTCGTCGCCGTCGCCGTTGGCCGGGAAGTAGCCGTACACCACCTGCGGCACGAGGATGCCCTCCGCCGTCACCTCCGACAGCAGGGCGCGCAGCTCGGCCCGGATGCGGTCCTTGAACTCAGCGTCCGACTCGCCGTTCTCGGGCCGGTAGCCCCACTGGTGGCGGAACAGCGACGTCTCGTTGAGGAACGCGGCGATCTCGTCGAGCGAGATGCCCTTCACCACGCGCGAACCGAGGAAGGGCGGCTTGAACACCTCGTTGTCGGTCTCGACCTCGGGTGAGCGACGCGGCAGCTCGACCTCCTCGACGACGCGCTCGCTGCGACGCGGCGGCAACGTGCGCGTCGGTGCTTCGCGCCCGAACTCGGGGTCCCACTCGCCGCGCTTCTTCATGTCGACGAGGCGGTCCATCGTGTGCAGACCCTCGAAGGCGTCCTTGCCGTAGAACACGCGGCCTTGGTACACGCCGCGCAGGTCGCGCTCGACGTACGTGCGCGTCAACGCCGCGCCGCCGAGGATGACCGGCATCGTCGCCAGCTCGCGCCGGTTCAGCTCCTCGAGGTTCTCGCGCATGATCAGCGTCGACTTCACGAGCAGCCCGCTCATCCCGATGGCATCGGCCGCGACCTCGACGGCCTTCTCGACCATCTCACCGATGCCGACCTTGATGCCGAGGTTGAACACCTCGTAGCCGTTGTTGGTGAGGATGATGTCGACGAGGTTCTTGCCGATGTCGTGCACGTCGCCCTTGACCGTGGCGAGCACGATGCGGCCCTTGCCGCCTTGGTCGGACTTCTCCATGTGCGGTTCGAGGTAGGCGACGGCGGCCTTCATCGTCTCCGCCGACTGCAGCACGAACGGCAGTTGCATCTGGCCGGAACCGAAGAGGTCGCCCACGACCTTCATGCCTTCCAGCAGGTGGTCGTTCACGATCTCGAGCGCGGGCATCGAGGTCAGCGCCTCTTCGAGGTCGGCTTCGAGGCCGTCGCGATCGCCGTCGATGATGCGCGCCTTCAACCGCTCGGTGACCGTCCAGCCGCTGCGGTCCTCCTTCGCCACGTCGGCGGCCTTGACGCCCTCGAACAGGCCGATGAGCTCCTGCAGCGGGTCGTAGCCATCAGAACGCCGGTCGTAGATGAGGTCGCGGCACACGTCCTGCACCCGCTCGTCGATCTTCGACAGCGGCATGATGCGCGCCGCGTGCACGATGGCGGCGTCGAGCCCGGCCTCGATGCACTCGTGGAGGAACATCGAGTTGAGGACGTGGCGGGCGGCGGGGTTCAACCCGAAGCTCACGTTCGACAACCCGAGGATCGTCGACACGCCGGGCAGCTCGGCCTTGATGCGGCGGATGCCTTCGATCGTCTCGATGCCGTCGCGCCGGCTCTCCTCGAGTCCCGTCGACAACGGGAGCGCCAACGGGTCGAACAGCAGATCCTCCGGTGCGAGGCCGTAGCGCTCGACGGCGACGTCGTGGATGGCCTTGGCGGCGCGGAACTTCCAGTCCGCGGTGCGGGCCTGCCCCTCTTCGTCGATGCACGTGGCGACGACGGCGGCGCCGTACTCCTTCGCCAGGCGCAGGAAGCGGTCGAGCCGCGTCCCGTCGCCGTCGCCATCCTCGAGGTTGACCGAGTTGAGGATCGCCTTGCCGCCGATCCACTGCAGGCCGACCTCGATCACCTGCGGCTCGGTCGAGTCGAGCATGATCGGCAGGCTCGACTGCGTGGCGAACCGGCTCGCCACCTCCCGCATGTCGGCGACGCCGTCCTCGCCCGTGTAGTCGACGCACACGTCGAGGACGTGGGCGCCTTCCTTCACCTGGTCCTTGGCCATGGCGACACACGTGTCCCAGTCGTCGGCGAGCATCGCCTCGCGGAACTTCTTCGAGCCGTTGGCGTTGGTGCGCTCGCCGACCACGAGGAACGACGTGTCCTGGCGGAACGGCACGGCGGTGTAGATCGACGCGGCGGACGGCTCGAGGTGGGGCGACCGGCGCGCCGGCTCGAGGTCGCGGCAGCGCTCGACGACGGCGCGCAGGTGCTCGGGCGACGTGCCGCAGCAGCCCCCGATGACGTTGACGCCGAGCTCGGTGACGAACCGCGCGTGGTGCTCCGCCAGCTGGTCGGGCGTGAGGTCGTAGTGCATCTTGCCCTCGACCACGGACGGCATCCCGGCGTTGGGCAGGCACGAGATCGGCACGGTGCAGTGCTGGCTCAGGTGCCGGAGGTGCTCGTACATCTCGCCGGGACCGGTGGCGCAGTTGAGGCCGATGACGTCGGGGCGCATGGCGTCGAGCGCGACGAGGGCGGCGCCGATCTCGGTGCCGACGAGCATGCGGCCCGTCTGCTCGATCGTCACCTGCACCTGGATGGGCACGTCGCGACCCACGGAGGCCATGGCGCGGCGGCAGCCGATGATGGCGGCCTTGGCGCCGAGCAGGTCGTACTGCGTCTCGACGAGCATGACGTCGACACCACCGTCGAGCAGCCCGCGGGCCATCACCTCGTACGCGTCGCGCAGGTCGGCGAAGCCGATGTGGCCGAGCGTGGGCATCTTGGTGCCCGGGCCGATCGACCCGGCGACCCAGCGCGGGTGGTCGGGCGTCGAGTACCCGGACGCCACCTCCTTGGCGAGGCGCGCCGACTCGCGGCTCAGCTCCTCGGCCCGGTCGGACAGGCCGTACTCACCCAGCGGCACCGAGAACGAGCCGAACGACGCCGTCTCCAGCACGTCGACGCCGACGTCGAGGAACGCCGCGTGCATGCCCTGGATGACGTCGGGGCGGGTGACGACGAGCAGCTCGTTGCACCCCTCGAGCGCCGGCCCACCGAAGTCGTCGGCGGTGAGGTCGCACTGCTGCACGTACGTGCCGAAGGCGCCGTCATAGACGACGACCCGCTCACGGCAGGCCTCGAGGTACGACGACATGCGTCGAGGCTACCGACCGCCCCGGCGTCTCTCCGAAGTGGTTTCGCCCACCACGGGCTCGGGCGAGGCCCCTGGGCGCAGCTCGAGGTAGACGGCCTTGGCCGTTCCGAGCAGCGGCACGGCGACCAACGCCCCCACGACCCCAGCCGCCGACACGCCGACGAGCGCGGCCGTCATCGTCGCCGGCGGGGACAGGTGGACGGTTCGCCCGATGATGATCGGCTGCAGCAGGTGGTTCTCGAAGTTCAGGTAGACGATGAAGAACACGAGGCACGCCACGCCCACACCGGCCCCTTGCGTGAGGCCGAACAGGACGAACGGGACGCCGCCCACGGCCCCGCCGATCTGCGGCACCAGGTCGAACACGGCGACCCACGTCCCGAGGAGGGGTGCCAGGGGCACGCCGACGATCAGGCCGAAGCCCGTGATCGAGATGCCGGCGATGGCCGCCACGAGCACCGAGCCGGCGAAGTACTGGCCGACCGTGCGATAGGCGAGCGACCCGAGGCGATCGGCCATCGGCCGTTGCTCCTCGGGGACGAGCCGACGGAGGTGCTGGACGAGCCGGCTGCCGTCGAGCATCAGCGTGATGGCGGCGAGGATGGTGGCCATCGCCGCCAGCGCGCCGCCGAGGACGGACCTGCCGGCGTTCTCGATGGGCGTCGTGTTGCCCGCCAGGCGCTTCGGCAGGCTGTCGAGGAAGTCCTCGACGTTGTTCGACCCGTTGGCGTGCTTGATCGACGGTCCGATGATCGGCAGGTCCTCGAGCTGCTTCACCACGTGCGGGAGGTCGTTGCTGAGGTGGCTGGCCTCGCGCGCCGCCGGCGGTCCGAAGAGCGCGAGCAGGAGCACGAGCGCGAGCAGGAAGCCGGCGAGGACGATGCCCACCGCGATCGAGCGCCGGCCGACGCGCCCTTCGAGGCGCGACACGAACGGGTCGAGGGCGAGGGCGAGCAGGGTGCCGACGCCGATCCACGTCAGCGGGCGGCCGGCGGCGTGCACGAGCGCCGTGAAGGCCACGAGGGCGACGAAGGCGCCGAGCAGCCAGGCAACGGTGCGCCAGTCGAGGTCGGCGCGGATCACCCGTTCCTCGTCGGGCACGCCGGTACGGTACGTCCCGATGGCTGCGCCGTCGCGGACTGCCGTGCTGCGCCTCACGCCGATGTCCATCGTGCGGGCCGTCGTCATGCTCGGCCTCACGCTCGCCGCCATCGGCGTGATCGCGTCGTCGGCGCGCGTGATCGGTTGGCTGCTCGCGGCCGCGGCCATGGCCGGCTTGCTGCACCCGGCCGTCGAACGTCTCGCCCATCGCGTGCCGCGGTCGCTCGCGCTCGCCATCGTCGTGTTGCTGACGCTCGGGATCGCGGCCGCCGTCGGCTATGCGGTGGTCGACGACATCGTGCGCCAGCTCCACCAGCTCCAGCACGCCGTGCCGAGCGCGGCGCGCGATCTCGAGCGCTCGAAGTCGCGCGTGGGCGAGGCGGCGCGGCAGATCAACCTCGCCGATCGAGCCCAGACGTTCGTCAATGAGCTGCCGTCGCGCCTGCGCGGCGGCGACGTGCAGCAAGCGCTGCGCAGCGCCGCCACGCGCGGCGTCGCGTTCCTGGCCACCACCGTCCTCACGATCTTCTTCCTCATCCACGGACCCCGCCTGCTGAACGGTGCGCTGCGCCAGTTGCCCGAGGCCCGGCAGGACGACGCGAAGCGGATCGGCCTCTCGGTCTACCGCCGGACGTGGAACTACGTGGCGGGCTCGCTGACGATGGCGGCCGCGGCCGGCCTGATCGCGTACGCGTGCGCGGCGGCGCTCGATCTGCCGGGGAAGGCGCCGCTCGCCCTCTGGATGACGATGCTCGACCCGATCCCGATGCTCGGCGTCGTGCTCGGCGCCATGCCGCTCGTCCTGCTCGCGGCGACCACCGCCTCGTGGCAGGGGTCGGTGGCCGTCACCGTGGTGCTGATCGCCTGGCAGGGGTTCGAAGCGTTGAAGCTGCAACCGCTGGTGGAAGCGCGGTCGCTGCACATCGGTCCGTTCATCACGGTGTCGGTGGTGATGATCGGCCTCGTCATGTACGGCATCGGCGGGGCCATCGTCAGCCTCGTGGTGGTCGTCGTGGCGGCGGCCACCCTCGACGAGCTCGTGGGCCACGGTCCGCATTCGTCCGCACCGGTCCTAACCTCCGAGGGGTGAAGATCTACACCCGCAAGGGTGATGACGGGACCACCGGTCTCTACTTCGGGGGGCGGGCGCGCAAGGACAGCGACGCGCCTCGCGCCTACGGGGCCGTCGACGAGGCGCAGGCCGCCGTCGGGGTGGCCCGCGCCGAAGCCGAGACGGGCAGCGAGCTCGACGCCCTCCTCGTCGACGTGTGCCACGACCTGTACGTGTGCATGGCCGAGCTGGCGACGTTGCCGGAGAACCACACGAAGCTCGAGGCGGGTCGGTCGCTCGTCACCGAGGCGATGGTCGCCGCCCTCGAGCCGCGCATCGACGAGGTCATCGGTCGCTTCGCCATGCCGACCGACTTCGTCATCCCGGGCGCCACGAGGGTGTCCGCCGCCCTCGACGTGGCGCGCACGGTCGTGCGGCGAGCCGAGCGCGAGTCCGTCGCCGTCGCCGTCGACGGCTCGCACGTCGTCCCGTACCTCAACCGCCTGTCGGACCTGCTGTGGGCGCTCGCCCGCTGGCAGGACGGCACGGACCACCTGCTGGCCAAGGAGAGCTGATGCCGATCACCGTCACTGCCGTGCCGTCCGTGCCCGACGACGCCGGGCTCGTGGGCGTGCCCATCGCATCGGACGCCACGATCGACGACGAGCTCGCCGACCAGGGCTTCGAGGGCAAGCTCGGCCAGACGGCGCGCGTGAACGGCCGGATCGCGGTCGGCGTGGGCCCCGCTGGTGCGGTCGATGCCGAGGTGATCCGGCGGGCGTCCGCGGCGCTCGTGAAGGCGGCGTGGAAGCGTCCCGCCGTGGTGTCGTCGTTGCTCGAGGCCGTGCCCGCCGACGGTGATCGCGTCGGCGCCGCCCAGGCCGCCGCCGAGGGGGCGCTGCTCGCCGCGTACCGCTTCGGTCGCTACAAGAAGGACGCCGGCGAGGCCGTGCTCGGGTCGGTGACGCTCGTGGCCAAGGGCGGCAAGCGCGTGCGTGACGCCGTCGACCGCGGCGTGCTCGTCGCCAACGCGGTGACCTTCGCGCGCGATCTGATCAACACGCCGGCCGGCGACCTCACCCCGGCGTTGTTCGCCGACCGCGCTGTCGAGGTCGCCACCGCCGCGGGGCTCGGGGTCGAGGTGATCGACGAGAAGCAGGCGGCCAAGCTCGGGCTCGGCGGTCTCGTCGGGGTCGGCAAGGGCTCGGAGAACCCGCCGCGCATGGTGAAGCTGACCTACGTGCCCACCGCCAAGCCGCGCGGGCACCTCGCCCTGGTGGGCAAGGGCATCACGTTCGACTCCGGTGGCCTGTCGATCAAGACCGGCGACGGGATGATGACGATGAAGACCGACATGTCCGGGGCCGCCGCCGTGCTCGCCACCATGTCGGTGCTGCCGACGTTGGCGCCGCCGGTGCAGGTGACGGGCTACCTGTGCCTGGCCGAGAACATGCTCAGCGGGCGGGCGATCCGTCCGGGTGACGTGCTGCGCATCAAGAACGGCACCACCGTCGAGGTGCTCAACACCGACGCCGAGGGCCGGCTCGTCCTCGCCGACGGGCTGTCGTTGGCGGCCGCCGAGCAGCCCGATGCCATCGTCGACATCGCCACGCTCACGGGCGCGTGCATGGTGGCCCTCGGGCCGCGCATCGCCGGGTTGATGGGCAACGACGACGGGTGGTCGGCGCAGGTCCAGGCCGCCGCCGCCCGGGCCGACGAGGCGGTGTGGCCGCTGCCGCTGCCGACGGAGTACCGCAAGGACCTCGAGTCCGAGGTGGCCGACCTGAAGAACGTCGCCAGCGGGCGGGGCGGCGGCGCGCTGCACGCCGGGCTGTTCCTGCAGGAGTTCGTCGACGGCACCCCGTGGGTCCACCTCGACATCGCCGGCCCGTCGCGCTACGAGTCCGACGACGCCTACGTGCCCAAGGGCGGCACCGGCTTCGGGGTCCGCACCCTCGTCGAGACGGTCACCGGCTTCCGCAAGCTCCGGTAGCCACCCGAACCCCGAACCAGCGACGAATTGCACACGAAAACGTGTGCAATTCGTCGCTGGTTCAGCGGCCGTAGTCGTGCAGCACGGTCGCCACGGTCACGCCGGCCAGGACGTCGGAGGCCGGTTCGCTGAAGTGGAAGCCGTCGGCGCCGCGGACGGGAGCGAGCGCGCCGTGCGGCCCGATCGGCAGCCGGTCGACGGGTGCGCCGAAGACGCCGCTGACGGCCCAGCGCCAGTCGATCAGGCCCACGTTCGGGAGCTCGACCGCGAGCGCGGCGTAGAGGTCGTCCATCCGGGTGTCGTGGTTGGCCCAGGTGATGCGGTCATGGGGGAGGAGGACCCAGTAGACGCGGGCGCCCTGGCTGGCGAGGTCGCGGGTCGCCTGCGCGGCCGATGCCGCCCAGGCGTCCCACCACGGCGGCGTGGCGACGGCGAGGTCGAGGCCGTCCGATCCCTTCGGGTAGGGCGGGAGGTAGACGCCCGAGTACTCGGCGATCACCACATCGGGCTTCTCCTCGGCCACGACGGCCCGGAACGTCGGCGTGACGTTCGTGCGTCCGAGCACGCTCGTCCCGGGGAACGACTCGTTGACGACCTGCAGGCCGGCGGCGCGGAACCGCTGCTCCTGGTACTTCGACGTCACGAACATGATCGAGTCGCCCACGATCATCACCTTGTGGAGCGTCGCGGCGGCCTGGGTGGTGGGGGTGACCGTGGTGCTGGTGGTGGACGGGGCGCTCGTGGTCGACGTGGTCGTGCTGGTGATCCGCACCGGCGTGGCGGGGGCGGCGGGCGCGCTCGTCGCGGCGGTGGGCGCGCTCGTGGTGCTCGAGCACGCGGCCAGCAGGACCACGGTCACGGTGAGGAGCCAGCGGCGCACCCACCGCAGGGTACGGGTCGTTCAGGCGCAGATGTCCTCGGCCGCGGCCGCCTCGCGCCGTTGGTCCTGGGCCCAGCGCGTCGATTCGTGGCACAGCGCCGGGTGGAAGCGCCACCGGAGCAGCTGGCGTTCCGTCGCCTCGGGATCCTCGCCGAGCTCGAGCAGCGAGAGGGCGAGCCGGCGGGACCGCCGGCGCAGCTTGTCGATGTCGGGCTCGCGCTGCGCGCCGGCCTGCCAGGCGTCGTGCTCGGCCTGGAGCGATTCGGGCAGGCGGACGAGCTGGCGCCGGTTGAGGGGCGGGAGGCGGCGGCGCACGGCGAGCACGCCGTCGCTCTCGGGCAGGGCCATCTCGAACTGGCAGCAGCGCGAGAGGGCGCGCACGAACGGCGAGTGCCGGCCCGGGCCCCCGAGGCCGAGCGCCCGGGCGGTGTCCTCCAGCGGCAGGTCGAAGCCGGCGGGCGACGCTTCGAGCCCGGTCGCCATCCGGCGCAGCAGCCAGGTGGTCGACGGCCCGAGCACCCCGAGCCAGAACCGCTCGACGTAGGTCGACCGGGGATCGTGGCCGACGGCGTCGATCACCGGGTCGGGCCAGGGGCGGATGTGCAGGGACTCGGTGGTGAGCGGGGGCAACGTGGCGCGCATCGGGTGGCGACCTCCGGGCGGAAGGACGGCAGGCGGCGGGGAAGCGTTTCGTGCACTTTCATGCACTTCGGCCCAATTGTCAACGCCCTGACCCAAAGCCGGTCGGCTCAGGGCCAGAGGGGACCGGGCAGGCTGCGGGGGTCGACGCGGCCGTCGACCAGCACCACGTCGAAGTGCTCGGTGTGGAGCATCCGGGTCGGGTGGTGGAAGGTGGCGGCCGCCGCCTCGGCCCGGGTGTCGCCCTTCACGTAGAGGAACGCCGGGTGCGGCGAGCGCTCGACCTCGGCGTACAGCCGCTTGTCGCGCGACGAGGCGATCGGGGCCGCCACCAGCCAGCCGCCGCTCACGAACCCCAACCGGTAGGCGTACCAGTAGTTGCCCCAGAGGTGGTCGACGCCGGCCCGGCGCAGCGCCACGAGGTCGCCACCGACGGAGCGGGGCGATTCGCCGCCGGTCGCTTGGACCACGCCGACCGACACGAGCGCCCCGACGACGCACACGGCGGCGACCACCGCCGGCCGTCGGAACAGCCACGCGATGGCGAGGGCGAGGAACGGCGCCGCGAACAGCGCGTAGCGGCCCTCGCCGACGAACCACGCGCCCGGGAACCACGCGTAGATGAACGGGTAGACGGCGAGGGCGCCGAACAGCAGGACCGGTCGGTCGCGCCGGACCACGAAGGCGACGACCAGTGCGGCCCCGAGGGCGAGGTAGAGCACCTGGCCGACGTGGCCGGCGAGCCACTTGTCGCTGATGGGGTACCGGAGGTTCAGCGCGATCGGCATCGTCTGGGTGGCCAGGCGCCGGATGCCGCCGAGGTAGCTGACCGCCCCGTCCTGCACCGGCCGGTCCAGCGACGGGAAGCCGTGCCCGACGTTGTGCCACAACCAGGGGAGCGCGCCGACGACGGCGGTCGGGACGGCCACCGTGAGCCAGCGCAGCGGCGGCGACCGCCGCGCCACCACCCACACGCCGGCCGGCACGGCGAAGTACAGGACCGTGGGCGACACCCAGAAGCCGATGCCGGCGGCCAACCCGAACACTGCGCCGTCGAGCGCCCAGCGCTTCTCCTGCACCAGGCGCGCCGCCGCCAGCAGCAGCAGCACCCCGAGCGCCATCGACGTCCAGTAGAAGCCGCGCTCCTTCGTCGACCAGTACACGAACGCGCCGGGCGCCACCCAGAAGAGCAGGCCCGCCAGCTGGGCGAGGCGCTCGTCGATGAAGCGCCGCCCGACCCGCCACACGAGCAGGCACGTGACGGCGGCCAACCCGACCGGCACGAGCTTCAGCGCGGTGCCCGATGCACCGAACAGGGCGACGAGCGCGGGCTCCAGCGACCCGGCGTAGTGCTGGCCCCAGTAGAACGCCTGCCAGTGCCCGTGTCGGAACGCGCGGGCCATCAGACCCACCACGGCCTCGTCGCTGTCGACCACGCCCCAACGCCCGCGCAGCACCCACACGCGCTCGGCGACACCCACGACCGCGAGCGCGGCGAGCACCGCGGACCACGGCCGGAGTCGAACGCGCATGACGTGCGAACCTAGGCTCTCCCGGATGACTGACGCCTGCTTGTCCGTCGTCATCCCGTGCTTCAACGAATCGGCCACCATCGCCACGACATTGAAGCGGGTGCTCGACTCCCCCTACACCGCCGAGGTGATCGTCGTCGACGACGGGTCGACCGACGGGTCGCCGGCGATCGTCGACGACCTGGGCGACCCCCGCGTGCGCGTGCTGCGCCAGCCGTTCAACCAGGGCAAGGGCGCCGCCATCCGTCGTGGCTTCACCGAGGCGACCCAGCGCTACGTGATCATCCAGGACGCCGATCTGGAGTACGACCCGTCCGACTACCCCGAGCTCGTCGCGCCGTTGCTCTCGGGCGAGGCCGACGTCGTGTTCGGGTCCCGG
>Ga0207703_10001116_pt1 | contig 25365 bp, 19 predicted proteins | sample KBSSwiS12_FD_184304 | JGI IMG/M metagenome (GOLD analysis project Ga0207703, IMG submission 184304) | Switchgrass rhizosphere microbial communities from Kellogg Biological Station, Michigan, USA - KBS Switchgrass S1-2 (SPAdes) (version 2) | ecosystem: Host-associated > Plants > Roots >...
CGGCCAGCTCGGCACCGCGGCGAGCAAGGGGCGGCGGCAGGATTCGATCCTCATCGCCCGCAACCTCGGCCCAGCCGAGCTGCTCGAGTATGACCGGCGGCGGCTCAAGGGGGTGATCCTCGAGGAAGGCTCCCTCACCGCCCACGTGGTAATTGTTGCCCGCGCGATGGGCGTGCCGGTGATCGGGCGGGTGCGCGGGCTGAGGGCGATGGTCCGCGAGGGCGACCAGCTGCTGCTCGACGGCGACAGCGGCACGGCGACCGTGCGGCCGACCACGGCGCTGGTCGAAGCCTTCGAGGCCCGGTTCGCGAAGAATCGCGAACGTCAGGCCGCTTACGCCGCGATGCGCGATGTCGAGCCGCGCACGCGCGACGGCACGCGGATCATGGTGATGATGAACGCTGGCCTGCGCGACGACATGGCCATGCTCAACCTCACCGGCGCGGACGGGATCGGGCTCTATCGCACCGAGTTCCAGTTCCTCGTCTCCGCTACTCTACCCGCGCGCGAGCGGCAGACGCGGCTCTATCGCGAGGTGCTCGAGGCGGCGGGCAGCCGCCCGGTGGTGTTCCGCACGGTGGATATCGGCGGCGACAAGGCGCTGCCCTACCTGCGCCACGAAGACGGAGAGCGCGAGGAGAACCCTGCCATGGGCTGGCGCGCGTTGCGCGTCGCGCTCGAGCGCGAGGGGCTGCTCAAGGCCCAGGCCCGCGCGCTGCTCGAGGCGACCGCCGGGCGCACGCTCAACGTGATGTTCCCGATGGTCTCGGAGCCGTGGGAATTCGACGCGGCCAAGGCCGTGTTCGAAAAGCAGCTCGAGTACCTGAGGAAGCAGAAGCGGATGCTGCCCGAGGCGATCCGCTATGGCGCGATGCTCGAGGTGCCGGCGCTGGCCGAAGTGCTCGACGTGCTGGCGCCGAAGCTGTCGTTCCTGTCGATTGGGACGAACGACCTAACCCAGTTCCTGTTCGCCGCCGACCGCGCCAACCCGCGCCTGGCCGAGCGGTACGACTGGCTGAGCCCTTCGATCCTGCGCTTCCTGAGGCGCGTGCTGAAGGGCGTGGAGGGCTATCCGGTCGATGTGACCGTCTGCGGCGAAATGGGCGGCCGGAGATTGGAGGCGCTGGCGCTGATGGGCATCGGCGTCCGCCGGCTGTCGATCACCCCGGTCTCGGTCGGCCCGCTCAAGGAGCTGGTCAGCAAGGTCGACCTCGCCGAACTGTCGCAGGTGATGGAGGGCTGGCTGGCGACGCCGCCGCCGAACCTGCGCACCGCGCTGGCCGAATGGGCGATGTGGCGCGGGATCGAGTGCGACTGACGGAATCCCGCGAGGGGCGGTTTCCACAGGGCCGATTCGGCTGGTCCCGGTGGGGTGGCGTTTGGCCGTGTTCATAAGATGTACAGGTGCCGAATGCTTGACTTTGCCCGGTGCGCGGCCTTGGTTGCGTGCGGACGGGGCGCTCAACCATATCCGACGGGACCGGAATGGCCGAAGAACACCAACGTGAGGTCATCGAATTTCCTCAGCCGAGGCTGACCGCGGGGGCCCGATTGCGGGCCGCGCGGGAGCGATCCGGGCTCAGCCTCGAACAGGTCGCGGGCGAGACCCGCATCCCCATGCGCATGCTGACCCTGATCGAAGCGGGCAACTTTGCCGCGTTGCCGGCCAAGGCCTATGCGATGGGCTTCACCCGTACCTATGCCCGCGCGCTCGGCCTCGATGCCGATGAGCTGGTCGGTGAGGTGCGGCGCGAGCTGGGGATGGTCGAGCAGCACGACGGCCATGGCGCGCCGGCGTTCGAACCGGGTGATCCGGCCCGCGTGCCCACCGCGCGGTTCGCCTGGCTGGCGGCCGTGGCGGCGTTGGTCGTGCTGGCGGCCGGACTGGTGATGTGGCGCAGCTACTACGCCCCGTCGATGACCCTGCCGCCGCTGCCCGAGGCAACCGCTCCGGCCGAGGCGCTCGCGCCCGCGCCGGTTCTCGAGCCGCTGGCCAGCGGAGTGCCTGCGGTCGAGGCGACGGTCGGTACGGGGACGGTCCTGCCCCCGCCCGTCGCGAACGCCGGCCCGACGGCTGGCATGCGCACACCGGGGGCTGCCGCGACGACGCGCGCAGCGCCTGCGGCGGCACGCACTGCGCCACCTGCTCCTGCCGCGACGAGCGCTCCGCAAACGGCTGGGGAAAGCCCGGCGGCCGTGTCGGGCGGGCCGGTGGCGGGGGCCCGGGCCTCGGCCTCGCCAGCCGCGGCGGCACCTTCCACCACTCAGTAACTGCCCTGTCTCGACAGTGCCGGGGCGCTCCCGCTAAGCGGGCGGAAGGGGTGATCAGGGGTCGGTTGCGCGAGGCTGCGCCGGCCACGAAGCGAACGGGAGCAGCGGAGCCACGATGAACGGACTTACCGGAATGACGAAGCCTCGGCGGATGCGCGCGGCGGCGGGCGCGACGCTCGCCGCGTTCCTGCTCGGCACGTGCGCGCCGGCGCTGGCGCAGAGCGCGACCGGGCCGGACAGCGAAGCGCGGCTGCGCCGGATCGAGGCCGAGGTGAAGGCGCTGCAGCGGCAGGTCTTCCCGGGCGGCGACGGCAAGTATTTCGCCCCGCAGGTGACCGCGCCCGTCACCACGACCGAGGCGCCCGGAACCCCGGCGAGCACGCCGGTGAGCGACCTGCTGACCCGGATGGACGCGGTCGAGGCTTCGATCCAGCGGCTCACCGCGCAGAGCGAGGAGACCTCGAATCGCGTCGCGCAAATCGAGGCGAAGCTTGCCGCCGCCGCCGCCGCACCTGCGACGCCGACTGGCGCCGCCGATCCCGCGGCGGCGCCCGGTGCTGCGGCTGCGCCGGTAGCGGCTACCGCAGCGGCCTCTGCCGCCCCGGCCGCGATGGCTGCGCCTGCGCAGGCAGCGCCGCCGCCTGCGCCGCAACTGGCTTCGACCAAGCCGGCCCCGGCCAAGCCGGTCGCAGCCAAGCCCTCGGCCCAGCGCATCGCGGCGGTGCAGAAGATCGTGAAGCCCGAGACCGGCAACGCGGCGGACGACGAGTACAGCTACGGCTTCCGCTTGTGGGAGGCGAAGTTCTACCCCGAGGCGCAGCAGCAGTTGCGGCTCTACGTCGACAAGTATCCCAAGGACGCCAAGATCAGCTTCGGGCGCAACCTGCTGGGCCGCGCGTTCCTCGACGACGGCAAGCCGCGCGAGGCGGCGCCGTGGTTCCTGCAGAACTACCAGGCGGACAAGAAGGGTGCGCGTGCGCCCGACAGCCTGCTGATGCTGGCCGAATCGATGCGCCAGCTGGAAGACACGCGGCGCGGCTGCATCGCGCTCGGCGAATTCGCCGAGGCCTACCCCGGCGAGGCGGCCGCGCGGCTCAAGGCGCAATACGATGCGGTGCGCAGCGCGCTGAAGTGCGAGTGATGTGGCCGGGGCCAGCGATCCCGAGCAGGTCCGGCGTTTCGCCGAAGGGCTGACGCGGCTCTGGCCGGCGTCGCCCGGCGGGCGCGGCGGCAGGGGGCCGGCCGTGCGGCTGGGGATCGCGGTTTCGGGCGGACCGGACAGTCTGGCACTGCTGCTGCTTGCCGCCGCCGCCCTTCCCGGGCACGTGGCCGCGGCCACCGTCGATCATGGCTTGCGGCCGGGCAGCGCCGACGAGGCAGCATTCGTCGGCACGGTCTGCGCGGGGCTGGGCGTCAAGCACTCCGTGCTGACGGTGCGCGTGGGCGAAGGCAATCTCCAGAGCGAGGCGCGGGCCGCGCGCTACGCCGCGCTGGCGCAGTGGGCGGCGGATGCAGGGGTGGGCGCGCTGGCGACGGCGCATCATGCGGACGACCAGGCCGAGACACTGCTGGCGCGGCTCAACCGGGGTAGCGGAGTTGCCGGACTGGCCGGGGTGCGGGCGGCGGGCCGGGTGCCGGGGGGCGACCTGCTGCTGCTACGCCCCGTGCTGGACTGGCGGCGCGCGGAACTGGCCGCAGTGGTGGCTGCCGCGGGCCTGACGCCGGTGGACGATCCGAGCAACGCCGACGACCGCTTCGATCGCGCGCGGCTGCGCAAGGCGCTGAGGCAAGCGGACTGGCTTGACGTTCAGGCAATCGCGAAAGCGGCGCTGCATCTGGCCGAAGCCGATGCGGCGCTCGACTGGGCGACGGCGCGCGAGTGGCGCGAGGGTGTTTCGCCGGGGCCGCTCGGAAGCTTCGTCTACCGTCCGCAGGCGCCGCGGGCGATCGCACTCCGGGTGATCGCGCTGCTGGTCGAGCGGCTGGATGGCGAGGCCCCCCGGGGCAGCGCGGTGGCGCGGGTGTTCGACGGCCTGATCGCGGGACAACCCGCCTCGATCGGGGCGCTGGTCGCGCGGCCCACGCCCGAGGGCTGGACCTTTGCCACTGCTCCGGCGCGGCGGGCGAGCTGACAGCCGGTATCGCGCGTCAGGTCAGGCTGTCACCGAGCCCGACCATCTTGCCCCGGGTAATGTAGACCGGCGTGCCGAGGCCGGCGATGCCAAACAGCTTCTTGGCGAACGGGGTGGGCACGCCGACGCAGCCGTGGCTGGCATAGCCGTTCTCGACCTTGGTGCCGTGGATCGTCACGCCGTCGTTGGTGAGCCGCATCATGTAGGGCATCGGCGCGCCGTCGTAGATATTGGACTTGTGATCGGCGTCCTTCTCCGAGATCGGGAACAGGCCGGTGGGCGTGGGCTTCTCGCTCGTGCCGAGCAGGACCGCGGTCGCGGCGATCTCGTAGCCGCTTCGGAAGACCGAGAGCACCCGCGCATCGAGATCGACGGTGATGACCAGGGGGCCGGCGGGCACGCCCGCTTCGTCCCAGTGCCATTCGCCGTAGCGGATGGGGCCGGTGATCGGGAGGATGCGCTTGATCACCAGCCGGGGCGAGGCGCCCGGCGCGGGACTGACCGCGGTCGGGGCTGGGGGCGGGCTGGCGGCGGCAGGCGCGGCAACGTCGGCCTGGGCTGCGTCAGCCTGGCCGAGCTTGGCCGGATCAACTTCCAGCGGCGCAGCGGGAGAAGTCGCAGCAGCGACGGTCACGGCAGCCGGTTGGTCGCCACGCCCGGAGATCAGCCCGCCCGCGGCGAGCGCGAGGCCCGCGGCGGCCACGGCCAGTCCCACCCATCCCTGCTTGCGCAATTGCATTGTCCGTCACCCTCGTTTCGGGGTGGGTTGTCGCGCAGTTCATGGTGAGTCGCCAGTGGCTCGGGACGTGCGTCCCGGCCCGGGACTAGGCCGCCGCAAAGCTTAACGGCGCAACCGCTGGCAGGTCCGTGCCGGCCACTTGCGCGACGAGATCGGCGTAGCGGGCGAGAATGCGCTCGCGGGCGAAACGCTTGACCAGACGGTGCCCCATTGCGGCGTGGTGTGCGCGCTCGTGGGGGGCGGCGAGCAGGCGGGCGAGCGCCGCACCCAGCGCGGCAGGGTCTTCGGTCGGTACGAGCGTGCCGTTGACACCGGAGACGACGAGGTCGGCCGCGCCGTAGTCGCAATCAGTCAGCAGCAGCGGCGCGCCCGCCGCCATCGCTTCGGCCGCGGCATTGGGGAACCCTTCCCAGCGCGATGGCAGCACGAAGAGGTCGGCCGCCGCCATCCACGCGTGGGGATTGGCGGTGAAGCCCCTGAAGTGAACCCGCTGCGCCACGCCACGGGCTGCGGCGAGCGCTTGCAGCGCGGGCAGGCGACTGCCTTGGCCAAGGATCACGAGATCGTGCGTGGCGGCAGCGCCGCTGCGGGCAAAGCCCTCGATCAGCAGATCGTGGCCCTTCTGGTATTCGAGGCGCCCGACCGAGAGGATGAACGGCCGGGCTGGGAGATCGGGGGCCGGGCGGGCCGCGGCAGCGGAAACGGCGGGGATATCGACCGGGTTGTTGATCAGGTGGACCCGTGCCGGATCAACGCCAAGCAGGCCCGGCAGGTCGCGCGCCATGCCGGCGGCGTTGGCGATGATCGCATCGGCGCGGGCATAGGCGGCGCTGGTCAGCGCGAGGGAGGCGGCGCGGACAAGGCCGTTCGGCGACTCGTGACGGGCGGTGGCGGCGATGTTGTTGCCCTCCCGCACAATCCAGCGCGGCCGGCTGGCAGCCGGCATGCGCGCGAGAGCCAGCCAGGTGAGGATGGCGGTGCCCTTGAGGAAGCTCATCACCACGTCGGGGCGCAGGTCCTCGATCATCCGGCGGACTGCGCGGGGAGCGTGGAGCGCGGCGCCGGCGAGGGCGCGGGGGGCGAGGATCTCGCGGTTGGGCCGATCGAACCCGAACCGGTCCGCCTCGGGGGCGACGTGGACCCGCGCGGGGTCGAGCTCGTCGCGCCAGACCGAGCCGGGGTGGAGCAGGCCGAGGTGGACGTCGCAGTGATCGGGCAAGTGATCCGGCAGGCCGTTCATCAGGTGGACCGCGACGCGCTCTGCGCCGCCGCCCACCCAGTTGCCGAGCACGAGGAGCAGCCGCATCGGGCGCGTGGTGCGGCGATTGAAGATCCGGGCGTGGTGCATGTTCGTGAAAAGTCGGCAAGAGCAGATCGGGTTCCACAGGACTGCTGACAGCGTTGCAGGTTGGGGCTGTTGCGATCGCGCGGCAGCGCCTAAACATCCGGGCATGAGCGACGACCGAGCCAGCGCCAGTGGCGGAGACGCGCAACCGGCCGCGCTGAGCCCGCTGTCCGGCGTGCAACTGTGGCTGGCGGCGTTTGGCCTGGCGCTCACCAACTTCATCGTGATCCTCGACACGACCGTGACCAACGTCTCGGTGCCGCATATCGCCGGGGGGCTCGGGGTCTCGCCGTCGCAGGGGACGTGGACGATCACCTCCTACGCAGTGGCCGAGGCGATCACGGTGCCGCTTTCGGGCTGGCTGGCGGCGCGCTTCGGCACCTTGCGGACGCTGATCGTCGCGGTGCTGGGCTTTGCGCTGTTCTCGATCCTGTGCGGCTTTGCCCGGACGATCGAGCTGCTGGTGGCGATGCGGATCATGCAGGGGCTGTGCGGCGGGCCGCTGATGCCGATGACCCAGACGCTGATGCTGCGGATCTTCCCGCCGGACAAGCTTGGCGCCGCCAACGGCCTGTGGGGGGTGACGGCGATCGCGGCGCCGGTGATCGGGCCGCTGGCGGGGGGGTGGATCTCCGACAACTGGTCGTGGCCGTGGATCTTCTTCATCAACGTGCCGGTCGTGGCGATCAGCTTCACGATCATCGTCGCACAGCTCCGGCCATTCGAGACCCTGCGGCGGATCGAGCGAATCGACGTCGTCGGCCTGGTCCTGCTGGTGCTATTCGTCGGCTCGCTGCAACTGGTGCTCGACCTCGGTCGCGAATACGACTGGTTCTCGTCGCAGCTGATCGTGTGGCTGGCGGTGGTGAGCGCGATCACGTTCGTCGCCTTCGTGGTCTGGGAGCTGACCGACGCGCATCCGGTGGTCAACCTGCGCATATTGCGCCATCGCAACCTCGCGGTCGGGCTCCCGGTGATGGGCCTGGGGTTCGGATCAATACTCGGGCTGGTGGTGGTGGTGCCGTTGTGGCTGCAGTCGGTGGTCGGCTACACCTCGGATGACGCGGGGCAGGTCATGGCGGTGCAGGGGGTGCTGGCGGTGCTGCTTGCGCCTGCGGCGGCGATGCTGATCCAGCGCATCGACATCCGCATCATCGTCACCTGGGGGCTGCTGTGGCAGGCCTGCACGGTCGTGCTGCGCATGGGCTGGACAGCGGACGCGGGCTTCTGGACATATGCCACACCGCAACTGCTCCAGGGGGCGGGCCTCTCGTTCTTCTTCATCGGGATCATGACGCTGGCGGTCTCCGGATTGCCCCAGGACGAAGTGGCGCTTGCCTCGGGATTGCTCAATTTCGTCCGGACGATCTCGGGGGCGGCGGGTACCGCGCTGGCGACCGCCGCCTGGGACAATGCGACCCGGACGACGCGCGGCGAGATAGTCGGCACGCTCCACGGGGTGGAGCAGGCCGCGGGCCAGCTCCAGGGCGCCGGTTTGGGCAGCGGGGGATCGCTGGCGGTAATCGAGCGGATGGTCGACGCGCAGGCGGCGACGGTGGCGACGGCGCAGGTATTCGGGGGAGCGGGGCTGATCCTGGCCGCAACAGCGGCGCTGATCTGGCTGGTTCCGCGGACCGTGGTTACGGGTGGCCCGGTCGCCGCGCACTGACCTGCCGACCCGGCGGGTCAGTCGTGGCGGGATTGCCGTTTGATTCGATTGCAGCGGCGCTGTAGGCTGGGGCCCTGATCCGATCGGACGGGAGGCGCGGGGCAAGTCAGATGGGGATGCCAGCCGCACGTTTGGGCGACATGCACGTCTGCCCGATGGTCACCGGAACGGTGCCGCACGTGGGCGGCCCGGTCTTGCCGCCATGCGAACCCAAGGTGCTGACCGGCGGACGTCCCCAGGCGCGGATCGGCGACATGGCGACTTGCGCCGGCGCGCCCGATGTCATCGCGTTGGGGGCGATGACGGTGCTGGTCGGCGGCAAGCCGGCCGCGCGGATGCTGGATACCACCGTCCACGGCGGCAAGATCGTGGTGGGCGAACCCACGGTGCTGATCGGCGACAACGGCAGTGCCAGCAGCGGCACCCTCGGCATGGAACTCGTCGCGGCGATGATCGCGGCGGAAGGCTCGGGTGCCGCTCCGGCGGTGATGAAGCAAGCGCTGATCGCCGCCGCGAAGGCGGGCGTGCCGTTCTGCGAGCAGTGCCTCAAGGCCGCGCTCGCCGGCAAATAGATGGACCCCGCCTGGTATGCCTTGATCGATTGCGCCCAGGACCCGCGCCTGCGGCCCCTGGTCGAGCAGTGCCGCGAGCGATTGTGCCTGTTCAAGGGGCGCGATCTCGATCCGCAGCTGCTCGACGCCGCGCCGTGGCTGGTCCGGATCGACGCCGCCGAGCCGCTGCTCGGCATCTGGCAGCAGCATGGCCATGGCGCGAGCTGGGGGCTGATGGTGCTGTCCGACCTCACGATCGAGCGGCTCCAGCGCCACTTCCGGCGCTTCCTCCAGGCCAAGCTGCCCGACGGGATGGTCGTACTGTTCCGGTACTACGACCCGCGCGTGTTCAACACCTGGCTGCGGGCGGCGACGCCGGAGGAGCGGGCACCGTGGTTCGACGGGGTCATGCAATATTCGGTCGAGAGCGCGGGAGGAACCGCCATGCACCACTATCGCCTGCAGGACGGCCGCTTGCTGGACGGCGCCAGTGTCGTCGGCTGACCTGGCCGGAGCGCCGCCGTCGGTCAGGGCGGAGTGGCTGGCGATCGCCCTGGGCCTGATCGCCTCATGGGGCTGGCTCGGCTTCGCGCAGTTCGTCGGGAGCACGGTCAGCGATCCCTCGATCCCGACGATGGTGCTGTTCTACCTGCTGGTCTTCGCGCCGCTGGTCCCCATTGCGCTGGCTGCCGGGCGGATCGCGCGGATCGGCGCTCGTTCCCGTCCCGCTGCCCTGGGCGCCGAGCGCCGAGGCCTGGGCGCTGGTCGGCGAGGAAGGTCCGGCGATCGAGCTGCCGGGCCTGCAACCGCGCGGGATCGTCGAACGCATGGTGGAGATGGCGGCGTGATCAGCCCATTCCGGATCGAGGACAGTTCGGCAACGCATGTCGGCCATGTCCGCAAGGAGAACGAGGACAGCCACTACAGCGATGCCCGCGCCGGAGTCTGGCTGGTCGCCGACGGAATGGGCGGCCATGCCAACGGCAAGCACGCCTCGGAGGCGATCGCCCATGCGCTGAGCCTGGCCGAACTGCCGCACACCCTCGACGAGGCGGCCGGGGCGGTCGCCGATGCGATCCATCTCGCCAACCGCGCGATCCGCGAGCATTCGCAGGAGAACGATGTGCAGATGGGGTCCACCGCGGTGGCCCTCGTGGTGCGGGGCGACGAGTTCGCGGTGCTCTGGGCCGGGGACAGCCGGGCCTACCTCTATCGCCACGGCGCCCTGATCCCGCTGACCCGCGACCATACGCAGGTCCAGGAGATGGTCGACCGCGGGCTGCTCGCGCCGCACGAGGCCGACGATCACCCGATGAAGCACGTGCTGTCGCGCGCGGTCGGGGTGCAGGACAGCCTCGAGATCGACGCGATCCGCGACCGGCTGGAGAGCCGCGACCTGTTCGTGCTGTGCAGCGACGGACTCTACGGCATCGTCAGCGAGCCCGACATCGCCGCGATCCTCCACGCCCACGGGCCGGCGGCGAGCGAGGCGCTGGTCGAGGCCTGCCTCGCCGGCGGGGCGACCGATAACGTCACCGTTACCGTCGTCGGGGTGACCGAGCCGACCCTGTTGGTCCTCGGGGGAGCGCCGGCATGAGCGGGCCGGAGGATCAGGGCCCGGACCAGACTCCGGGGGAGGCCGCGGGCGGGATGGGCGGCGGCGCTCCGGACGAGCAGCGTACGGTGTTCATGCCGTCGATCCCGCCGGCGAGCCCCGACCCCGGGCCGGCAGCGCAGGGGCCTGCCGAACCACCGCCGTTCGCGTCCGCCGCGCCGGTCCCGACCGCGCCCCCCGGCTGGGGTCCGACCGAGCCGCCGCAATTCACCGCGATGCCCGGGGGCAGCTTCGCCGCGAGCGGGGCCCAGCCGCGGCAGGTGCAGGTCGGCGACGTGCTCAACCACCTCTACGAGGTCCGCCGGTTCATCGCGCGCGGCGGGATGGGCGAGGTGTTCGAGGGGGTGAACATCAACAGCGAGGACGAGCGGGTCGCGATCAAGGTGATCCTGCCGCACCTTGCCAGCGATCCCAGCGTGCTGGCGATGTTCCGCAAGGAGGCGCGTACGTTGACCCGGCTCAGCCACCCCGCGCTGGTCCAGTACCGCACGCTGGCGCAGGAGCCGCAGCTGGGCGTGTACTACATCGTCACCGAGTACATCGACGGTCGCAACATGTCGGACCTGCTGGGGCAGCTGAAGCCCTCGCCGGCCGAGCTGGCGGGGCTGATCCGGCGACTGGCGGAAGGCCTGGCGGTGGCCCATTCGCTCGGCGCGATCCACCGCGACATCTCGCCCGACAACGTCATGCTCGAGGGCGGGCAGCTCGGCGGCGCGAAGGTGATCGACTTCGGCATCGCCAAGGACCTCGATGCCGGGAGCCAGACAATCGTCGGCGACGGGTTTGCGGGCAAGCTCAACTACGTGGCCCCCGAGCAGCTCGGCGACTTCGACCGCGCGGTGGGGGCGTGGACCGACGTCTACAGCCTCGGGCTGACGATCCTCGCGGTGATCAACGGCCGCGACGTCAACATGGGCGGGTCGCTGGTTGACGCGGTCGACAAGCGCCGGGCCGGGCCTGACCTGTCCGCAGTGCCGGGGGAGTTGCGGCCGGTCCTTGAAGGGATGCTGCGGCCCAACCCGCAGGAGCGGTTCCGCTCGATGCCCGCCGTGGTCGATGCGCTGGTGCGGGGCGGTACGTCGGCTCCGGCTCCGGCTGCGCCGTCGGCTGCACCGGCTGGAGCGAGCAAGCTCAAGGCGGGCGGAGCAGGCTTGCGGCTGAGCCGTCCGGCACTGCTCGCAGGCGGTGGCCTGCTGGCGGCGGTGCTGCTTGCCGGGCTCGGCTGGGCGCTCTGGCCGGCGGGCGAGCCGGAGCCGGAGGCCGCGACGGCTGCGCCAGTGGGGGCAGCCGGAATCGATCCGCTGGCGACGGCGCGCCAGGCGCTGCAGGGCGGCGTCGCGCAGATCCAGTGCGCCTGGCTCGACGTGGCCGACCTGCAGGTGCGCGGCACCGAGGTCGCGGTTGCGCTGCGCGGCGTGGCGGGCGATCCGGTCAAGGCGCAGAACCAGGTCGGCCAGCTGCTCCAGGCCAAGGGGCTCAAGGCGGCCTCGATCGATTCGAGCGACGTGCAGCAGATCAGTCCGGCCGATTGCAGCGGCCTCGAGGCATTCCGCCAGATCCGCTCGACCGGCGCGGCGCACCTGACCCCGGCGCAGCCCAAGTTCGAGATGAACGTGCTGCCGCCCGAGAGCGCCGAGGCGGGCAAGCTCGGGGCGACGGCGGTGCTCGAGCTGGACCTTAACGGTCTCGTCGGCGACTTCGCGCTCGTCGGGATCGAGGACAGCGGCAAGATGACGCTGATCGACGGTCTCAGCCCGCAGGTCCTGGCGCAGGCCGGCTACGGCGTGCCGGGCAAGGCCAACGTCTACCGCCTGCCGCTGGAGACCACGCACAAGGGCTGGTCGGGCATTGCCCTGCTCAGCGGGCGCGGGCCGTTCGACAAGACCCTGCTGGGCGGCGAGGCCGGCTCGCACGGGCCCGAGTGGGCCGGGCAGTTCCTGAGCCGGGCGCGGGCGCAGGGGTGGCAGGCCGAGATGGTCTGGTACAAGACCGTGGACGAGCTGCCGAACGGGACGGCCAGCGCGGCGGCGGGTGCGGGGGCCGGGGCCGCTCCGGCACCGGCCGCTTAGGGTTCTGGCCGAGGCGGAGCCACGCTACGCCACCCGACCGTCGATGCGAGTGAGTAGATGCTCCGCTAGCGTGGGCTTGTCGTACACCCTCAGTGCGGCAAGCGCCTGTGCGGCCAAGGTCGCGGCATTCTCGGTTTCGCGGAAGAAAACGGCTTCCCCCCACAGCAGACGGTCGTGGGCGAAACGATGCGAGGGGACCGAGTATGCATATCGGTGCGGGATGATGAGATCGATGAGGACAAACCCGCAGGCATTCATATAGGCCTGTACTTCCGGATAGAGCGGCTGGCCGCGGTAGATCGGCTCGAACTCAACCTCACAATGCACGACGGCGGTGCTGGCAAGTGTCTTCTCGGCGCCTTTGAGGGCCATCAGCTCCGCGCCCTGGATATCCAGTTTGAGGAAGTCCACGGTCTTGACCGTCAACACGTCGTCCAGACGATGGGTCGCTACCTCCAGCTGGCGCACGGTCCGGAGATGATCCAAGCTCTCGAACCGGGCGCACAGCGGTTCATTGAGTGGAAACAGGGAGGAGGTCCCATCGTCATTGTTGATGTGAAGGACGTGGCGCTCTCCATCGCCGATGGCATGGGGGAGCATGACCAGGGAACCGTTCCCCTCGGCTGCCTCGCGCTTCTGCAACTGATCTTCCAGCGGCTCGAAGCCAATAATCTGGTATGGAAGGCCGGACTGGCAAAGCGGCTGGTAGACGTGCTCCTCTCCGGCAAGCGTCTGCGCGCCGACGTCCACGATGGTCAGTGGCCGCCCGCAAAGCGCCCCAGTCAGGGCGAGCTTGCATTTGTCGCCCAGGACACGCTCGTCCTCTGCCAAGGCGACAGATGCAAACCGTGCGCGATATTCATCGCTTGCCAGAATGCCCGCCAGAACGGCAGTCGGGTCTTCGGCAAAGATGGAGGCCCATGCGCGCAGCCCGTCCGGTTCCGGCGCGCGATCGAGTGCCAGCTGGTAGAGCGCCGCCACGTACTGCTCGACATCCATCGTTGCCATATCGTTCCTCGATCGGCCCCACACTGCATTCGCGCGGGACAGGGTCGTGCGGACGCGCTAACCATGGATACAATCGCGGATCAAGCCGCCGAGCGATGGGCGAGGGGATCAAACAACCCGGCCTGAGTTCGCCCGAATATGGCTGCTGTTGATGATCCGGAGCAGGAGCTGCGTAGTGGAATGAAGGTCTACGACTGTTTCACATTCTACAACGAGCTCGACCTACTCGAAATCAGGCTGGAGGAACTCGGCGACGCGGTAGACACCTTCGTCATAGTGGAAGCTACCGTTACGTTCCAAGGCAAGGACAAGCCGCTCTATTTTGAAGACAACCGACACCGGTTTGCAAAATTTGCCCACAAGATCCGCCATGTTGTGGTGGACCACCTGGCCGAGATCGGCGACCCTTGGCAGAGAGAGTGGGCCCAGCGCAACGCCATCAAGCGGGGCCTCACGGACGCAGCGGCAAGCGATGCGGTTATCGTCAGCGATGTCGATGAAATCGTGCGGGCCAGCACAATCCAGAACGCCGCGGTCCTCGGCGATTTCTGCTTCCTCGAAATGCAGCTCTACGCATACTTCCTGAATTGGAAGGCTTTGCCCTGGATCAAGCCTTACATGGCGCCGTGGTCGGTCATCGATGCCATGCCGGACCTCAACGCGCCGAGGCACGAGGAGCTGGCCTATCTCGATCACACCGGTCGACCACGCTCCACCCACGTCATTGCCGACGCGGGGTGGCATTTCTCATGGATGGGCGGCGTCGCCAACATGGTCGGCAAAATCGGGGCGTTTTCACATACCGAAGAGAGAGTTCAAGCTTGGCGGGACCCGGAATTTCTGACGGAGAAGATATCCGACAAGCGCTTCTTCGATATCTGCGAGCTCAAAGAGGTCGAAATTGACGGCACGTTCCCGGCATATGTTCAGTCGAGGCGTCGCCATCTCGAAGCCATCGGGCTGATCTCGCCCACGACCTCGTCGGCCCGATCCTTGCTCTCGCGATTGTTCCGGCCAAGGCGTGCGCGAAGCGATGCGCTTCGTTCCGGCAAGGGTTGACCTTTACCGCCACACGAGCGCTCCAGCCTCCTACCGCTGCCGCGCAGCCTCATCATATGCGCGGCGGAATTCCTTGGCGAACATGTCCATGAAGGCTTCGTCGGAGCCTTGGGCGACGCCGCTGAACTCACGTTCGTAGGCGGCCCAGAGGGCGGCGTCGCGGGCGGTGGGGAGGATGCGGGCGAAGAGCCCCGTGTCCTCGGCGCGGGCGCGGATGGCGTTGGGGCTGAAGCGTTCGAGGGTGGTGCGCAGCGCGCCCTGCATTGCGCGCAGGGTGGCCATCTGGTGGGCCTGGAGATCGCGGAAGGCATCCTCGATCGCGCGTTCGCCGTCCATGAAGCCGCGCTGCGGATCGTTGAGCAATTGTTCGATCGCCTGCTCGGGGGTGCGGGCGAACTTCAGCGGGTTGTTGCCGTCGAGCTCGAGACTGGTCGACTGCGCGCCGAGCTGGCTCTTGGCGCGGGCGCGGGCCTCGATCATCACTACCATGCCGGCGACGAGGCGGCGCAGCAGGCGTCCGGCGCGGGCGAGCGAATGGTCCGCGCCGCCCAGGATCTTGTCGGGCGCCAGGCCGAGCGCCGCCGCGAGAGTGGCGAGCGCATCGGCGCTCCCGGCGCCGGACGCGGGAGGAGAGCCAGTCTGCGGCGTGCTGGCCGCCGGCGGCGGCGCTGACGGGGGGGCGAGCGCGCCGGGTGGAGTGGCGGCGGGAGTAGCGGCAAAAGCCGGTGCGGGCTGGGCGGCCGGCTGGGGCGAGGACTGCTGGCCGAAGCCGCCGCGCGCCCAATCGACCACGTTGGACTGCGCGAACTTGCCCCAGATATCGTCGCCCGAGGGCGGTGCGGGGGCTGCGGCGGGGCTCGACCAGTCGGACGCGGGCTGGAGCGGGGCGGCGGCGGGGGCGCCCCAGGCCGAGCCGCCGGTCGGTTCGGGTGCGGGGTTCCAGGCAGGGGCGGCGGGCGCGGGCGGGGCTGCCGCGGACGGCGCCCCCCAGCTGTCGGCGGCGGGCGGGGGAGCGGCCGGAGGGGGCTCGGCCGGAGCGCCCCAGCCGTTGCCGCCGCCTGTGCCCTCGGCAGTGGGCGGCGGGGCCCAGCTCTGCGACATCGGCCCGGCGCCCGAGATGGCGGCGCTCGGCGGCGGGGCATCCCAGCTCGAGGCGCTGGCGGCGGGGGCGGCAGGCTCGCTCCCACTGGCGGCCCAGCCCTTCCATTCGGGTGTGGCGGGCTGTTCGTTGCGGGTAAGGGCGGCGCTGGCGGCGGCCTCGTCGAGCGCGGCGGCGATCTCGAACCGGCCGATCTGGAACACGTCGCCCGGGGCGATCGGGTGCGGGCCCGGCAGCCGCGCCGGATTGCCGAGCAGGAAAGTGCCGTTGGTGCTGTGATCGACGAGTTCGTAGATCCCGCCGGCAAAGCGGATCTCGCAATGGCGCGAGGAGATGTGCAGCGAGGGATCGGGCAGCGACCAGTCAGCCGTGGCGGCGCGCCCGATCAGCGCGCCGCGCTGGTCGAGCACGAGCGCGAGCGGGGAGCCGTTGTCGAGCCGATCGGCGTTGCGGATGGTCAGCGTGAGCGGCACGGAGAAAACTTAGCCACAACCCTTTGCAATGTCATCAGCCCCGCATCGCTCGCCCACCCGGTCAGGCGGCAATCAGGATTTCATCGCCGAGGGCGAGGCAGCGGTCGATCATCGCGCGCGGCTCGGGACCGGCGAAGGCGGCGCGCAGGATCGCGGCGGCGGCGAGCTTGGCGCAGAGATCGGGCGGGGGCTGGATGGCGGCGAGGTCTTCGGGAGCGAGCGAGCCGCCGGAGAGGAACACGGCCTGGCACAGCGCGGTGGATGGCGCATCCTCGTCGGCGGTCTCGGCATGGGCCTCGGCAGCGCGGCGCAGGGCTTCGCACGGATCGTCGACCCAGCGCAGCGCCGCTACCATGCCCGGGTCGGTCCGTTCGACCGCGCCTGTTTCGAGCAGGCTGCGCACCGCCCAGACCACGCATTCGTAGCGCGGCAGGGCATGGGCGAGAAACATGACCGAATGGGCCGGCTCGGCGGTTTCGCACAAGTGACGGAACCACTCGCGCGGGCGCTTGCCGCGGGCTTCGTCAGCCCTGGCGCGGCGGTCGACGGCGAGGGCCAGCGCGCCGGCGTCGGTCCATGGGGAGAGTGTCCAGTCAGCCATGGCTCAGTTGATCTTCACCAGCGTGCCCGTCTCGGTGAGGATGCCCTTGGCCTCGACCGTGGTCATCCCGCCCGAGAGCTTGGCGGTGGCCTGGCCTTCCATCTTCAGGTCGGTGGTGGAGATGGTGACCGAGGTGTTGTCGATCGTTATCGAACTGCCGCCGACGACGAGGGTGATTTTGCTGCCGGCCTTGATCGTGATTTCCTGGCCGGCCTCGATCTTGATCGAGTTGTTGACCTTGAGATTGTCGCCGGCGTGGACTTCGACCTTGCGTTCCTGCTCGATCGTGATCGTCTCGGTGCCCTTGACGTCTTCCTTGCGGTCCCCCTCGATCAGGATCTCCTCGTTCTTGTGCACCCGCTCCTTGCGGCTCCTGCCGACCTTGATCTCGACGTCGCGGCCGACGTGGTGAGTCTGGTCATGGCGCACCCGGCTGTTCATGTCCTTCTCGGCGTGGAGGAAGACCTCCTCGTTGTCGGTCGCATCGTCGAACCGGAGCTCGTTGGCGCCGGGCGCGCCGGTGTCGAGCTCCTCGGCCTCGGAGTAGCTGACGCCCTTGTCGCGCTTGTAGGTCTTGGTGCGCCAGATCGCCTTGGTCTTCTCCTTGTCGAGCGCGTAGACCGGGGGGTGCCCGGTGTTGTAGACCCGGCCGACGACGATCGGCCGGTCCGGATCGCCGTTGATGAAGTCGACCAGCACCTCGTGGCCGACGCGCGGGATGATCATGTTGCCGAGGTGACCGGTCTGCGAGACGCGGATCCAGCAGCTCGACTGGTCGTCGAGCTTGCCCTCGCGGTCCCAGTGGAACTGGACCTTGATCCGGCCATGCTCGTCGACGTGGATTTCCTCGCTCTTCGGGCCGGTGACCACCGCCGTCTCCGGGCCGCGGGCCATCGGGCGCGGGGTGACCAGCGGCGCGCGGAAGTTCACGTCGTTGGGAATGGTCGAGAATTCGACGTAGGTCTGCGAGGCGGCGGTGCCCGAGCGGTACTGTTCGTTGGCGAGGACCGTGCGGCAGCGCACCACGAGGTACTTGCGGTTGAGCCGGCCGATGCCGTGGCCCTTGAGCTCGAGGTGGAACCCGGTCTGCACCCCCGGGAAGGTGCTGGTGCCCTCGTAGCGCAGGCGCTGGGCGCGGCGGGATTCGAGCAGGATCGTGCTCAGGGTCTTGCCGACGCCCTCGTCGTAGTAGCGACCGGGCCACCGATAGACCTCGGCTTCGTCGAGCGGGTGGGCCTTGGTCTCGTGAGCCTCGGCCTCCCTGGGGCGGGTGGGTTGCTTGAAGTCGTAGTCGCGCAGGGTGACCCGCGCCTCGGCCCCGCTGCTCGCCCGCTCGTGCCACGATTGGACGAAGACGCCGGCCGAGCTGCTGCGCCCCTTGGAATCGACCAGCGCCATCGAGCTCGATAGCGGATTGAAGGTCATCGCACCGCAGGGCAACGCCTCGTGGCAGCCCGGGCGATCGCAGATCACCATGGTGTGGGCGCTGCTGGAATGGCGGTAGAAGTAGTAGAGCCCCTCCTCCTCCATCAGCCGCGAGACGAAGGCGAAATCGCTCTCCCCATACTGGACGCAATAGGCCAGCCGCCGGGTGCCGCTCTTCGCCTTGACCTCGGGCGCGATGCCGCAGCTCTGCAGTACCAGCTTGATGATCTCGATCACCGCCGTTTTCTGGAAGATGCGGAAGTTGCTGCCCTGCTGGTGGAACTGCGCCTCCGGGGCGAGGACCAAGCGGTAGACGAAGCCGGCGGCCTCACGCTCCTCGATGAACTCGGCATCGATCACGATGCCATGGAAATAGCGCACGACCTCGCCATCGATGCGGCTCTCAATGGCGGCCGGTTTTCCGAGACTTGGCAATAACTTAAGCTCATCGAGCGAGAGAACTTCGAGTGTTATCGCGAAGTGCTGGCTGAGTGCTTCCAAAGCATCGAGCCGGATGAGCTTGAGTTGCTCCGTGCCGGCGCCGAGACGCAAGCTGAGGCTGGTCTGCCGGGTGGGCTTTGTGGTCAAAATCAGCTCCCCGTACTTAACTTGCGTGACGTGATCGTCGAGAGAAGTCTTGACCCGATTTTGCGCACTGTTTCGTTTCGCTTACGAATCGTTTGCTACCAGAATGACCGAGGTATATGAAGGTAAAAAAATGCATAGAGTTTCGTGTCGCGTAATATTGAATACGTCCTCGGTTATGGAGTGACACGATGATTTATAAGGACTTTTTTGGTATCTGTGCCTTGCGGATGGACGGTGGCGTCTCTGCCGTGAGCGGCGCGGACTCCGGAAAGTCCTGCCCGCCCCTGGCCGGACCTCCCGCACGACGCGGCCGGGCGCGCTGAGCGTTCGGCGTTGAGGGGGGCGTAGCAAGGCATGCAGCTGGACATCGCGGCACTGGTGGCCCCCCTCTCCGACGAGGCGCCGTCCGGTCCCGACCTTTCCTACGACGACGAGCGGATCGAGATCGAATCCGCGTTCGAGCGCTCGATCAGCGTCGATGGCGCGGCGGGCGAGGAGGCCGACTGGCGCAAGGTCATCGGCCAGATCACTGCCCAGGCCGAACGCACGCGCGACATCTGGCTGCCGGTCTACCTGATGCGCGCCGCGGCGTCCTCGAAGCAGTTCGAACTGCTCGTCTCCGCCGCCGAGCTGCTCGCCGCCCTGCTCGAGGAGCGCTGGGACGACGTTCACCCCCAACTCGACGAATACGGCTTCATCGGCCGCAAGACGCCGTGTGAATCGCTGACCCGGATCGGCGATTTCCTGGGGCCGCTGGCGCAGGTGCCGCTGTTCGAGCACGCCCGGTTCGGCCGCTTCGGCGGGGCGGACATCGAGCGGTTTGCCGAGAAGGGCGGCAAGGCGGACGGCTATGGCCAGTTCCGCGCCGTGATCGAGGCGAGCGACCAGGAGGCGACCGAGCAGGTCGAGCGCGAGAACGCGGTGACGTTCCTGATCCAGGCCGACGTGCGCTCGGCAGTGCGGGCGGTGCCGATCAAGTTCCGCACCGACGTCGATGCCGATTCGGCGGCCGTGACGGTGCGCGAGTAGGGCGCGGCGATGGATCCCCGGCTCCTGCGCTTCTACAACGAGGAACTCGCCTACCTGCGCGAGGGCGCGCGCGAGTTCGGCGAGGAGCACGAGACGGTCGCGTCGCGGCTGGGGCTCAAGACGCCGAACGACCCCGATCCTTACGTCGAGCGGCTGCTGGAGGGAGTGGCGTTCCTCGGCGCGCGGGTGCAGCTCAAGCTCGCCGACCAGTTTCCCGAGTTCACCCAGCACCTGCTCGGCGCGGTCCAGCCGCATTACCTCGCGCCCACGCCCTCGATCTGCATCGCCGGGTTCGAGCCCAAGGACGGCGATCCGCTGCTGGCCGAAGGCTACGAGGTCCCCCGCCAGACCGAGCTGACCGCGCTCGATGCCGAGCACGACAATACCCCGGTGGTGTTCCGCACCGGCCACGCGGTCAAGCTCTATCCCCTGAAGATCAGCGAGGTCGAATATCTCGCCTCGCGCACCGCGGTGGCGAGCTTTGCCGCCATGGCCGACGTGCGGGCCGAGTCCGGGCTGCGGCTGCGGTTTACGAGCACCGGGGCGATCCCGCTCGAGAAGCTGAAGATCGACGAGCTGCCGATCTACCTCGACGGCTCGGAGACGATCCCGGGCGAGCTCTACCGGCAATTTGTGGGCGAGACGGTGCGGGTGCTGGCGCGGCCGGCCGGATCGGCTTCGGCCAAGCCGGTCATGCTGCCGCCGCCGGGGCAGGCCGGGTTCGCCCGCGAGGAAGCTTTGCTGCCGGCCGAGGAACGTTCGTTCCGCGGATATCGTCTGCTCGGCGAATACTTCGCCTGCCCCGAGCGCTTCCTGTTTACCGTCCTGAAGGGTCTGGGCGAGGCATTCGCGGCGGCGAACGGCGGCGCGGTCGACGTGGTGCTGCTGTTCAGCCGCAATGTCCCGGCGCTGGCGACCGCGCTCTCGCCCGCGAACTTCCGGCTCTTCGCCACGCCCGCGATCAACCTGTTCGAGAAGCAGCTCGGCCGGGTCCAGGTCAATTCGGCCGAGCACGAGTTCCACCTTGTGCCCGACCGCACCCGGCCGACCGACTTCGAGGTCTACCGCGTGCTCGACATGGCCGCCCACCTGCGCGAGGAGGCCGACCCGCGCCCGGTCGCCCCGCTCTATGCGCTGGGCGCGCTGCTCTATGACTGGCGCGACGCACTCTTCTTCGTGCCGCGCCTTGCCCTGCGGCGGCTATCGACCAAGCAGCAGCGACTGCAGCGCCGGGGCGACTACGTCGGCACCGAGACGTGGATCTCGCTTTCCGCGCCGGGCAATCCCGAGCGGCTGGCGGACATCAAGGAGCTGGCGGTCCGCGCGCTGGTGACCAATCGCGAGCTGGCGGGCTCGCTGACTTTCCGCGGGTCGGAGCACTTCGTGCCGCCCGGCGGCCCGGTCCGCGCAGTCAGCGTGCTGCGCAGCCCGTCGAAGCCGCGCCCGCCGATGGGGCTCGACGATGGCGCGTGGCGGGTGATCGCGCACCTGACCCCGAACTACGCGACGCTTGCCCCCGAAGAGGGCGAGGACCCGGCGATGCTGCGCGATCATCTCGCGCTCTACGGCCGGCGCGACGATCCGGCGCTGCGCCGGCAGATCGACGGGATCACCGCGGTCAGTTCGCGGCCGGTGGTGCGCCGGGTGCCGGGCCGCGGGGCGATGGCTGTCGCGCGCGGCAGCCGGATCACGCTGACGCTCGACGATGCCTCGTTCGAGAACGCGCGGCTGTTCCTGTTCTCGGCGGTGGTCGAGCGGTTCCTCGCCGAGTTCACCAGCGTCAACAGCTTCACCGAAACGATCGTCCGGACCCCGGGCGAAGGGACTATCGCGACATGGCCGGCCCGGATCGGACGCAAGCACACGATCTGATCGACTGGCCCGCGCTCGCTGCCGACCTGCAGCGCGCCGGGCTGTTCGCGACCTTGCGCCGCGCCGAGGCCGGCGCGCCGGGCAAGCCGCGCATCGGCACGGCGCGGCGGCCCGAGCACTCGATCGTCGACCTCGCGCAGGAGCCCTCGCTCGGCTTTGCCGCGATGACGCTGGCCGCGCTCGAGACCCGGCATGGTCGGCCACGCCTCTACGGCCACTGGCTCGGGCTGCTCGGGCCGATGGGGCCGCTCCCGACGCACATGAGCGAGTTCGCGTTCTACGAGCGCAAGTATGCAAAGGAGCGCCCGTTCGGCGACTGGCTGGACCTGCTCGCCGGACGCATGCTGCAGCTGTTCTACCGCGCCTGGGCCGAGAGCCAGCCCGCCGCGCAGGCCGACCGGCCCGGCGAGGACCGCTTCGCGCGCTGGGTCGGCGCGCTGTGCGGCGGGCTTGAGGGGGCGGGCGAGGGCAGCAGCTTCATGGCCCACGCGCGGCTGCATTATGCCGGCGTGTTCGCGGGACCGCGCAGTGCCAGCGCGATCGAGGACGGGCTCAGCCACCTGCTCCGCCAGCCGGCCACCGTGATCGAGTTCGTGCCGCGCTGGCGCCAGCTCGAGCGCGAGGACTGCACCCGCCTCGGCCGCCAGTTCGCAACGCTGGGCGAGGACACGGTGCTGGGCTCCAGCATCTACAGCGCGTCGGATGCGTTCCGCGTGGTCGTGCGGGCCGAGAGCCACGCCGAATACCTGACCCTGCTGCCCGGCGGCGAGCGCTTTGCCGTTGCCGCCGAGGCGATCGAGGCGTTCAAGCCGACCCATCTCGAATGGGACCTGTGCGTCGAGCTGGCCGAGAGCGAGGCCCCGCCCGCCCGGCTCGACGGCCGCACCCGGCTGGGCTGGAGCGGCTGGCTCAAGGACCCGCGCAGCACCACCCGCACCGTCGCCCGCCGCCGCCGCATGGGCTCGGCCGTCGGCGCCGAGCCGGCGCTCGCCGCCACCCAGGTCAACGGCCCGATCCGGGCCGACGCGCATCTTCGCAAGCTCAGTTCACGCAAGAGGAAACCGGCCCCATGACCGAGATCAGCCGCAGCGCCCTGTTCGGGCGTCTCAACCAGACCGCGCTCAAGGGGATCGAGAGCGCCACCGGCTTCTGCAAGATGCGCGGCAATCCGTATGTCGAGCTGGTCCACTGGGTTCACCTGCTGCTGCAGGACCCGCAGAACGACATCTCCGCCATTCGCACCGCCTTCGCGCTCGATGACGAGAGCCTGGCCCGCCAGGTGGTCGCCGCGCTCGACGCGCTGCCGCGCGGGGCGAGCGCGATCTCCGACTTCTCGCCGCAGATCGAGGAGGCGATCGAAAAGGGCTGGCTCTATGCCTCGCTCCAATTCGGCGCGGGCCGCGTGCGCACCGGGCACCTCCTCTACGGCATGCTCAAGACGGCGACGCTGCGCAACGCGCTGTTCTCGATCAGCGGCGAGTTCCGCAAGGTCCAGGTCGAGAAGCTCGGTGCCGAGTTCGAGGCGCTGTGCGCCGCCAGCCACGAGACCACGCAGGGCGCGGACCTTGGCGGCGGGGCGGGGACAGGCGAGGCCGGGGTGGGACCGGTGGGCGAGGGCGAGGCGCTGGCCAAGTTCTCGGTCGACCTCACCCAAGCGGCGCGCGACGGCAAGATCGACACGATCGTCGGGCGCGACGCGGAGATCCGCCAGGTCGTCGACATCCTGCTGCGTCGCCGCCAGAACAACCCGATCCTCGTCGGCGAGGCGGGGGTCGGCAAGACCGCGGTGGTCGAGGGCTTCGCCAAGCGCATTGCCGACGGCGACGTGCCGCCGGCGCTGCAGGGCGTGACCCTGCGCAGCCTCGACATCGGGCTGATGCAGGCCGGGGCAAGCATGAAGGGCGAGTTCGAGAAGCGTCTGCGGCAGGTGATCGACGAGGTCGAGGCGAGCCCGACGCCGATCATCCTGTTCATCGACGAGGCGCACACCCTGATCGGCGCGGGCGGCGCGGCAGGGACCGGCGATGCGGCGAACCTGCTCAAGCCCGCGCTGGCGCGCGGCAACCTGCGTACCGTCGCGGCGACGACCTATGCCGAGTATCGCCAGTATTTCGAGAAGGACCCGGCCCTGACCCGGCGTTTCCAGACTGTCGACGTGGGGGAGCCGGAGACGGGCAAGGCGATCGCGATGATCCGCTCGGTCGCGCCGATGATGGAGCGGCACCACAACGTTGTCGTGCTCGATGAGGCGGTGGAGGCCGCGGTCAAGCTTTCCCAGCGCTACGTGCCGGCGCGGCAGCTGCCCGACAAGGCGGTGAGCCTGCTCGACACCGCTTGCGCCCGGGTCGCGGTCTCGCAGCATGCCACACCGGCGCAGGTGGAGGACCGCAAGCGCAAGCTCGAACTGCTCGAGGTCGAGCGCGAGGTCGCCGCGCGTGAGGCCGGCGGGCAGTATACCAGCGGGGAGAGTCTGCCCAAGCTCGACGAGGCGATCGCCGAGGCGCGGGTGGCGCTCGACGAGGTGAGCGCCAAGTGGGCGCGCGAGAAGGAGGCGCTGGCGGGCGTGGTCGCGGCGCGGGACGCCTTGGCCGAGGCGCGCAAGGCGGCCAGGGACAGCGGGGGCGAGGGTGCGGTCGAGGGCGAGGACGCGCTCAAGGCGGCGCTCACGGCCGCGCTCGACGCGATGAATGAGGCCCAGGGCGACAACCCGATGGTCTTCGGAGTGTGCGACCAGGACGCGGTGGCCGCGGTGGTCGGCGACTGGACCGGCATTCCGATGGGCCGCATGGTCAAGAACGAGATAGAGAGCGTGCTGACCATCGCCGACCAGCTCAAGCAGCGGGTCATCGGGCAGGACCACGCGATGGACGCGATCGCCAAGCGCATCCAGACCAGCCGCGCCAAGCTCGACAATCCGAACAAGCCGGTGGGCGTGTTCATGCTGTGCGGGCCCTCGGGCGTGGGCAAGACCGAGACTGCGATGGTGCTATCGGAACTGCTGTTCTCGGGCGACGACAGCCTGATCGTGATCAACATGAGCGAGTTCCAGGAGGCGCACACCGTTTCCACGCTGAAGGGCGCGCCAGCCGGCTACGTCGGTTACGGGCAGGGCGGCGTGCTGACCGAGGCGGTGCGGCGGCGGCCTTATTCGGTGGTCCTGCTCGACGAGGTCGAGAAGGCCCACCCCGACGTCCACGAGATGTTCTTCCAGGTCTTCGACAAGGGCTTCATGAACGATGCCGAAGGCCGCTACATCGACTTCAAGAACACCCTGATCCTGCTGACCAGCAATGCCGGGACCGACCTCATCACGACGATGAGCGAGGACGAGGAGATGAAGCCCGAGCCCGAGGCGCTGGCGACGGCGCTGCGGCCCGAACTGCTCAAGATCTTCCCGCCCGCGCTGCTCGGCCGCCTGATCGTGCTGCCGTACTATCCGCTCTCGCCGACCATGCTGAAGGGGATCGTGCGGATCCAGCTCGACCGGATCGTCAAGCGCATCGCCGAGGGCCACCAGATCGCCTTCACCTATGGCGACGACGTGGTCGACCTGATCGTCTCGCGCTGCAACGAGGTGGCCAGCGGCGGCCGCCTGATCGATGCGATCCTCACCAACACGATGCTGCCCGAAGTCTCGATCGAGCTGCTCAACCGGCAGATGAACGGCGACGAGGTGAAGGAGATTGCGGTCACCGTCGAGGGCGACGGGTTCGGGTATCGCTTCGCATGACCCTCGCCAACGCCAAGTTGCGCGCGCAGACCCTCCTCGCCGCGGGCGAGGGGGCGACCAGCTGGATGTATCTCGATACGGTCAGCCAGG
>Ga0207703_10001119_pt1 | contig 25314 bp, 22 predicted proteins | sample KBSSwiS12_FD_184304 | JGI IMG/M metagenome (GOLD analysis project Ga0207703, IMG submission 184304) | Switchgrass rhizosphere microbial communities from Kellogg Biological Station, Michigan, USA - KBS Switchgrass S1-2 (SPAdes) (version 2) | ecosystem: Host-associated > Plants > Roots >...
CATGGCTTTGTCGAAGTCGGCCACGCTCGAGACGCTGACGCGGTTGACTTCGAGAATCGTGTCGCCCTCGCGCAAGCCGGCTACTGCGGCCGGGCTGCCCTGCTCCACATCGGTCACGGTCACGCCACGGCCCTTCGAAGCTTCTACCGAGACTCCTTCTAGCGCGCTGGCCGCGCCGCCGCCTTCTTCGCTCTTCTCGGCTGCGGCGCCCAGGTTTGCAGGCATCTCCGCAAGTTTCACGGCCACGGTCTTTTCGGAGCCGTCATGCAGCACGCGCAATTGCACCGTGGTTCCCGGAGGCGTCATGGAAACCCGCATCCGCAGTTGGTTGCTGTCTTCTACCTTCTGGCCGTTGAGGTCCAGAATCACATCGCCGCGCTGCAGGCCCGCCGCTGCGGCCGGAGCTCCCGCAGTCACGTCGCCGATCAGCACGCCTTCGGTCTGCTTCGAGTGCAGCGCCTGCGCCATCGCCGGAGTAATGTTTTGCGGCAGCAGGCCCAGGTAACCGCGCACCACTTTGCCGTGGTCCATCACCTGCGTCATTACGCTACGCGCGAGGTTCGCCGGAATCGCGAAGCCGACGCCCTGATTCCCGCCGTTATTCGCGAGAATGGCGGTATTGATTCCGATCAGTTCCCCGCGCGTGTTCAGCAGCGCGCCGCCGGAGTTGCCGGGATTGATCGAAGCATCCGTTTGAATGAAGTCTTCGTAGTCTTCAATGCCCAGCCCGGTGCGCCCACGCGCGCTGACGATACCCATGGTCACCGTCTGCTTCAGGCCGAAGGGGCTGCCCATCGCCAGCACCAGATCGCCGACCCGCGCCTGCGAAGAATCGGCCATCGCGATGGTCGGCAGATTTGTCGCGTCAACTTTTAACACCGCAATATCGGTCTTCGCGTCGGTGCCCACCAGCTTCGCCTTCATCTCACGCTTGTTGTCGAAGGTAACGGTGATATCGCTGGCTCCATCGATCACGTGGTTGTTGGTGAGGATGTAGCCGTCCGACCGAACCACTACGCCCGACCCCGTACCGCGCTCATATTGCTTGCGCTGCGGGTTCAAGCCACGGCCGGGATTCCTGCCTTCAAAGTCCCGCCCGCCAAACTCCTGGCCGAAGAACTGGCGGAAGAACGGGTCCATCTGCGGCATGCCTGGCATACCTTCGGCGCTGATCTTCGTAGCTTTCGATGAAGAAATATTCACTACGGCCGGCAGCGCTCTCTCCACCACCGGTGCAAAACTGGTTTCTATCGAACCTGGTGTAACCGCTGCTGTAGAAGCAGCGGCAACCGGCGCTAGTGCGGGCGGATGCTCGGCCAAGAGGCCGGAGCCGATTACCGTCCCCACGCCTGCCGATACTAAGCAAAACGCAAAAATTCTGGTTTCGTTCCAAAGGGTTTCAAATTTCATGGTGTGGATCTCACTCCTGTATCCAAATCGATAGACGCGCAGCTTGGAATTTCATCCCGCCTCGGTGCATACTTTTTTCGCCCCGCGCCAGCTCTAAAGCGGCGACCATTTTTGGGAATGGAAGACTTATTTCGCGCGGGCTAAGTTACGAATGAAACCTTTCTTTGTTCCGCTACGTATTTGTTTCCCGCTGCAGGCCGACCGGAATGGGCGACTTGCCGGATTGCAGCGTATCCCGCTGCGAGTCGAGGGGGATGATCAAGGAATACAAGAAGATAAAGGCTGCGCAGCAGGGTACAGCCACTGCCCGTGCCTAGAATGGGAGTGTGATGCGTAATCTTCTCTTCTGTATTGGACTTGGGTGCGTGGGGACGCTGCTGCAGGCTCAGCCGCCCCCTCTGCGGAAGCTCTCGCTCGACGAAGCCATTCAGCTCGGCCTCAAGAATAATTTGACCGCATTGCAGGCGGGGACCAGCAACCGCTTAGCCCGCGTCGAGCGCATTCGCGCCCTGAGCGCGCTACTGCCCGCAGTCAGCGGCAGCGTGGGCGAAAATGTTCAGGAGATCAGCTTAGCGACTTTCGGGTTCCGCTTCCCGGGCGTTCCCACGATCATTGGTCCGTTTGCCTATTCCGATGTCCGAGCAGCGGCATCCATGAACCTGTTGGACTGGTCGGCGCGCAAGAATCTGCAGGCCGCGGAGCAGAAGCAGAAGGCCGTCGAGCTGAGCGGCCAGAACGCGCGCGATTTAGTGGTCGAAGCCGTCGCGAATGCTTACTTCAGCATCATAGCCGCGGACGCGCGCGTCGAAGCGGCGCGCTCGGAAGCAGCCACTGCGCAGGCACTTTACGAGCGAGCTCGTGACCAGCATGCTGCCGGCGTGTCGCCTGCGATTGACGAGCTGCGTTCGCAGGTCGAGTGGAAATCCCGCCAGCAGCAGCTGCTCGCGGCGCAAAATCTATTCTCAAAAGACAAGCTCACGCTGGCTCGCGTCACCGGGCTGCCGCCGGCGCAGGATTTTGAATTATCCGATACCGCGCCCTACGCGCCGCTCGACGGCCTTACGCCGGAGCAGATGCTAGACCGCGCACACCAGTCGCGCGGCGACTATTTAAGTCTGAAAGCTCAGGTCCAGGCCGCGGAGACTACGCGTGATGCGGCGCTCGCCGAGCGTTATCCCAAGCTCGCGCTGGAAGGCAACTATGGCGCCAACGGCGTCAATACCGCGCAATTGCATCCGACCTTCGCGTTTGTGGGCTCGGTAAAGGTAAACGTTTTCGATGGGGGCAGAATTCACGCCGATGTGGCCCAGGCCGAAATCGAAATCCGTCAGCGTAAGGACGAACTGGGATCGCTCGACCAGCACATCGACGTCGATATCCGCTCGGCGCTGCTGGATTTGAGGTCCGCCGCCGACCAGGTAGCCGTGGCGCGCGACAATCTGGACGTCGCGAATCAGACGTTGACGCAGGCGCGCGACCGCTTTACCGCCGGCGTCACCGACAATATCGAAGTCGTGCAGGCGCAGGACTCGGTGGCCAACGCGCAGGAGGCGCTGATCTCCAGCATGTACGCGCACAATCTGGCGAAAGTGGCGCTGGCGCGCGCCGTCGGCATGACCGATACCAATTTGAAGCAATTCATGGGGACCAGCAAATGAAGAAGATCATCGGATTGATTTTGTTTGTGCTGGCAGCGGCGGGCGGGTACTTCATCTGGCAGCAGATGCAGAAAAATGAAAGCACTGACGACGCGCAAATCGATGGCAATGTCGTGGCCATTAGCGCCCGCGTTGCGGGACACGTGAGCGAGGTCCTGGTGGAGGACGGGCAAATGGTGAAAAAAGGCGATGTGCTCGTGAAGCTCGATCCCAGGGACTTTGAAATCGCGATAGAGCGCGCGAAAGCCAATCTGAATAACGAGCTCGCCAATTTGCAGACGTCCCGCCACGACGTGCCGCTCACTACTGCTACCACCAGCAGCACTCTGAATGGCGCGAAGTCTACGCGGCAGGATGCGGTCGAAGCGATCAACTACGCGCAGCAGCAGCAAAATGTCGCACAGGCCCGTTTGAGCCTGGCGCAGGCCAACGTAAAAGTGGCCGAAGCCAACGCCACCAAAGCCGCCCGGGATGTGGAGCGCTACAAGACCTTGGTCGCCAAGGACGAGATCTCCAAACAGCAGTACGATCAGGCGGTAGCCGCCTCGGAAGCGGCCAAAGCTACGGTGGACGCACAGAAAGCCGCGGTGGTCGAAGCGCAGCACAGTGTGGGCGCCGCGACGGTGGCGGTGGAGCAGGCCCGCGCAAAGCTGGGGCATGCCGAAGCCGAGGTGCAGAACGCTATGACCGGGCCGCAGCAGGTCAGCATCAGCCAAAGCGAGGTGGCGGTAGCGCAGGCCAAGGTGGCGCAGCGCCAGGCCGATCTCGATCAGGCGCTCTTGAATCTTCAATACACGACGGTGACTGCGCCGCTCGATGGCGTCATCGGCAAGAAGAATATCAACCCCGGCCAGAATGTCGCCGTGGGCCAGCAGATGATGGCAATTGTCCCGCTGGATGATCTATGGGTTACCGCGAATTTCAAGGAAACCCAGCTGAAAGAAATGCGTGTGGGCCAAAAGGTGAAGCTCTCCGTGGACGCCTACGGCCGTGATTACACCGGGACCGTCGAGAGCATCGCCGGAGCCAGCGGTGCGAAATTCAGTCTTCTGCCTCCGGAAAACGCAACCGGAAACTATGTGAAGGTGGTGCAGCGGATTCCGGTGCGCATTGCCTTCGATCCGGGCCAGAATTCGGATCATCTCTTGCGCCCCGGAATGTCGGTGGTGCCTAACGTGAGAGTTCGCTGACCGCAGTATCTGCGGGCCAATGCCGCCTAGGTGCTTCCGATGACGCGAGCAGCGCGCACGATGAATCGATCCGGCGCCGGGCCGACGAAGTAGAACGGATAGCAGGTGACCAGGGTCAGCATCTCATGTCCATCGGACTGCAACACCGTAACGTCAGCTGGATTAACGACCTCCGTCGACGTCACGCGGTAACGATATTCACCCGCCAAAGTGGTAAGCGTGATCACGTCGTTTTGCCGAATGTTTCGCAGCGGACGGAACAGCGTGTCGCGATGGCCGGCAATCCCCACATTGCCGCGCTGTCCGGGGAGCGACGTTCCGGGGATGTGGCCTCCCGCGCGCCGCAGCGTGGCTTCGGCGGTTCCTTCAGCCACGACGACGGAAACGCCCAGCCGCGGGATCTCCATCCGTCCCAGCAATCCGCTGGTCGAGTCCGTGCCGGGGCTTGGAATCGCGGCAACCTGCAAGCGGGCCCGGTCAAACAACTGGCTCGCCTGCCTCTGGTACATCCAGGTATCCGCCAGCACGAACCCGCAATAGCCGAGCAGGCCGGCTGCGGCGGTAAACAACACATTCCGCGACCAGCGCATTAATTTCCCGGCGGCATCCCGTGGAATCGCGACCTTCATTTCGTCACCACCTCATTTCGCCACTAGGCCGGAGATCGCCGGGGATGGGTCCGCCGCGCTATAGCCAGCCCTGGTGCGCACGGTTAGTTTCCCGTCGGTCTTCGAGCGCGCTGTCAGTCGAACTTTATGGTAGGTCCCGTCCCGTTTTTCGTTCGACGACGAGTACCCGATAGTGTATTGATCCCGAATATCCTTGGCAATGCGCTCGCAGATCTCCACGGTTTCCGAGAGCTGCGACGGAAAGAACGCTTGGCCGCCGGTTTCATGGGCCAGGCGGCGCAGCACGCCGGGCTTGCCGTCGGGATCGTCCGCTTCGAAGATGCCGATGGTGTAGATTGCAGCGTTGGATTGCTCTGCCATCTTCAGCACACGGTCGAGCGGAGCCTTGCTCGCGTTGTCGCCGCCGTCGCTGATCACAATCAGAACTTTCTTTTCCCGGGCGCCGTCCCGCAAACGTATCAATCCGTCGATAATCGCGTCATACAGTGCGGTCATGCCAACCGCCGGGCGCACCGAGACCGCGTCTGCAAGCTGGTCCACGCTATCGCTGAAGCGCACTCCTGGGGGCAGACCCTGCGACACCTTTTCATTGAAGTTCACGACAAACATTTGATCCCTGGAGTTGCTCGAGCGGACAAAGGCGCGCGCTCCGGCGGTCACTTCGTTCAGTTTCTCTTTCATGCTGCCACTGTGGTCGATCACCAGTCCCACGGTCACCGGCGTGTCTTCATGCCGGAACAGGCGGATCTCCTGGGGACGGCCATCTTCGAAAACTGCGAAGTCCTCGCGTTTAAGCTGGGGCACCGCGTGACCGTCGTGATCGCGTATGGCGGCCTCCAGCACTACCAGGGCGACATCCACCGAGATCTGGAATGCTCCCGGCTCGGATTCCTGCTGGAGGCTGCGGCCCGGCGCCTGGGTTTTCTTCAATGCACCTTGCGCCGCTGTGCCTTGCGCCGCGACTTGCACTACGGCGACGCATCCGGCTGCCAGTAGGAGAGCTATGGGAGCAGATCTCATTTGAACTGTCGCCCCTTTTTAGGAAGCTTCGATCCGGCGATACTCGGGACGCCACATCGCGTCCTCCACTTGCTGCACGATATCGGCGAGCCGGGTCTCGGCCAAGCCTTCCTGCATGGCCGCTTCAGCCACCGCCACCGCCACCGTCACTGTAACACTGCGCAAGTCCTCAATATGTGGAAGCAGCGTGGCGCCTGCCAGGCGCACGGCTACCAGGCTCGAAAGCGCGTTGGCCGCGGCCATCAGCATTCCTACGCTAATATATCTGGCGCGCGACACGATCGTGCCCAGGCCCACGCCGGGATATAGCATGGCGTTGTTCAACTGGCCAATCACATGCGTTGTTCCTTTATACGTGACGGGCGTGAACAAGCCGCCGCTGGCAATCAAAGCGCGCCCATCGGTCCAGGTGATCAGATCGGCCGGCATGGCCTCGGCCAGCGCAGCCGGGCTGGAGAGCGGGAAGATGATCGGCCGATCGGTATGCCAGGCCATTTCGCGGATGATGGACTCGGTGAACGCACCCGCTTGGCCGGACGTGCCGATCAGCATGGTGGGACGCACCTGGTGGATCACTTCGGCTAGGTCGATGGCACGAACGCTGCGAGAGCGCGGCAGTCCTTTGCCGGCCGACCCGATGTCGTCGAGATCCCGCCTCCACCCCTTTACCTCGCCGGCTGGACGAGCGTAGGCGATATGCTGATCCGGCAGCTGATCGCCCATGTCATCCGTGATCAGACCGTCGGTGTCGACGCACCAAAACCGGCGCGCGGCGGCTTCGGTGGTCAGTCCTTCTCCAACCATGACGTCGCGGATCAGGTCGGCGATGCCGATTCCGGCCGTGCCCGCGCCGAAAATCACCACGCGTTGATTGCGTAGCGGAGTTCCGCACACCCGCATTGCGGAAACCAGCGCGGCCAGCGTGATCGCGCCGGTACCCTGCAAGTCATCGCTGAAGGTGCGGAGCTGCCCCTGATACTTGTCCAGGATGCGGCGGGCATTCCCTAGCGCGAAATCTTCCAGTTGCAGCAATGCGTTCGGAAACAGCCGGGCCGCGGTCCGCATGTAAGCGTCGATAAATTTGTCGTAACGATCGCCGCGAACTCGGGCGTGCCGGTTCCCGGGATACATTGGATCGTCGCGCAGGCTCTGGCGATTGGTGCCCACGTCGATCATGACCGGGATCACGCGCGCGGGGTCGATTCCGCCGGCCGCCGTGTAGATTGCCAGCTTCCCAATGGCGATTTCAATTCCGCCCACACCCCAGTCGCCGACTCCGAAGATTTGCTCGGCATCGGTGGCCAGGATCAAATCGATGTCGCCGGGCCCGCAGCCAAGATTTCTGAACGCAGCTTCGATCCCGTCGGGCTCATCGATTGAAAGATACACGCCGCGAGGCCGCCGGCATTCATGATGATACTGTTCCATCGCGAGGCCGACCGTGCGGTCGTTTACGATCGGGATCATCTCGCGCAGATGCTCCGAGAATAGCCGGAAGAACAGCACCTCATTGCGGTCGTGAAGCGCCGTCAGATAGATGTTTTTGCCTAGCGCGTCGGGCAGGCGCTGGTATTGGATATAGGCTGAGGCGACTTGCGATTCGAGCGTGCTGATGACCGGCGGAAGTAGTCCGGTGAGGCCTAAGCTCTCCCGCTCCTGGGCTGTGAACGCGGAGCCTTTGTTCAGCAGTGGCGTGGTGAGAACCGCGATTCCCCGTTTGGTAGTCACATGACTACCCGCTCCTTCAGGCCGGGTTTTGCGCAGCGGCGGGATCAATAACGGGATAACTTTTTGTTGCATCCAGTGGCTCCTTCACGCCGCGGACAGCTCTCCACAGCGGCGCGCCCGTGCGGCGCGCCGGTCCAATCTAATCGCAAGCCCTACAGCGCGCGCTTCTGGATCAAGCTCAGAGTCAGGCCGCCGGCCAGAGCCAGCATTCCGAACAAGGCCACGAGCGGCATCGAACTGCCGGTTGCCGGGAGCGCCGGCGCCGGCTCAGCCTGTGCCAGTTCCACCGCGGGAGGCGGCGTGACCACCTGCGCGATCGTCACTTCCTCGCCGGTCGGTTGGATCGCCATTACGGGCGCCTTCTCGAGCTCGACGACCACCGGCTCTGCCGGAGTCTTGACGGCGGCGGCAACTTCCGGAGTGATTTCCGCCGGCATGAAGAGAACCGCTTCATGGGTTTCCTTCGCCAGGATGATCGCTCTTGCCTTCGGGTAGACGAATTCCTCGCCCCACTGCTTGCCGGGATAGAACCAGGCACGAAGAGCCTCGGGTTCGCCGGCCGGTCTTTCGCGGAAAGTCATCACGGTCTTGTCGGTAGCCTTCAGGCGATAGTTCGGGATGGCCAGGATGGTGGCGTAGACCGTCAATTCGTCCTGGCTGAAGATCTGGACGATGTGGCGGTCGGATTTCGAATCCAGGATTTTGAAGACGTAAGTGCCGGCGGGCAGCACTCCATAACCTTGCAGATGGACGCCGGGGATCTCTACGGGTCCGCTAAAGGTGATGACGGTCTTCTTGTTCCAGTCGTCGGCCAGCGCGCTGGGCGAGAAAGCCAAGCCCAGAAGCGCCAAGCCCAATACGGTCGGTGCTGCTTTGAAAAATTTCATTCGTTCTCCTTTTGGTGTTCTAAACTCAGCGAGCCTATGCTCTCGCTTCGCATGCTTGGACTAGGGCACGCCGGGGTCCGTTGTGATCGGGCATTGCAATCCACGGGAAAAAGCGGGCCGAAGACGCGCCTATTGCTACGCCCATCGCGCTATTGCGATGGAACGGTTGACGGGTTGGACCGTGCGACGGTAAGGGATTTGACCTCGGTGAAACTCTAACCTGACCGAGTGCGGTCATTTGACCGGATTACGTCAAGGTAAGTGAGGATGGGTAAGGTGAGAGCGCCGCCGCGATTCACGGCGCCAGCAGAGAGCAGTAATTATTGGGCTTTCTGGCCATTCATGAAGAGCAGCGCCAGGCCGCCCGCCAAAGCAATTGCTCCCACAATCGGAGGCAGCGGCAGGGTGTGGGATCTCTCGGCCGTCACGTGCAGGGGCCCGAGGTCGACAACATTGTCGCGACTGGTATAGCTGATGCCCTGGTAGGCAAAGGCAATGATTCCTATCGCAATCAGCACAATCGCTAATAGTTTTGTGTTCATGTGTGGCGGCTCGAGTCTGGCGGGCGTTATCGCGTCAGGCGGTAACTGCTGATTGGTCCCCAAAGTCCGGTCGCTTGTAATACCCAGACAGATACCGCAACGACCACCACCACGTTCAGGATGGTCTTGATGCTGCCGGCCATGGGGATGAAGCGATTGATCAGCCACAGCGCCATACCCACTACGATTAACGCGATCACGATATTTACCAAAGGCATTGATTTACTCCTTGCCCACTCTATTTGCAATTGATGGTCCATCTGCTATCCATCGCCGACCATACCGGCCGGCACACCTCGAGTGGTCCACTTCCTTGCGATAGCGTAACGAGCCATCGGTACAGAGAGCTTTTCGGGTCTGATAATCCCTGAACGGGTGCGATCTGATTATCCACCGCCCCGTTTCAGGGTTTGCCGGTCTGCATCGGATCTCTACCGAGACAAACCTTTCTTGCGGCGCAGCAGGCCAAGACCCAGTAGGGCGCCGCCCACTAAGCTCAAGGTCGCCGGCTCCGGGACGGAGCTGGAGTTTATGAACCCCTGCACGGTCGTGCTGCCGATCTCTGCTCCCGACCGTGGATTCACGATCTTGGTTTGCACCACGGTCTGGAATATAGTGGGGCCAAAGCTGCCGGAGGTCGCATTGCTGGTGCCCGGCCCCAACTGCAGCGGAAGCCAGTTCAACGTGATCGTACTGGCATCCAGGAATACCGAACCGGGGGCCGCAGTACCTTCAAAGATCCCGGTGGCGCCGTCAGACACGTCGGTGATGACCAAATCAAAAGTGAACCCGCCGAAGGAAGCTCCCAGGCCGCCCGCTTGAGTAGAGCAAGTCGCGCAGGCCAGGGTAAAGTTACCAAAGTTTACATTTCCCGGTACCGCGTTAATCGAGTTCATATCGGGCACAAACGCGAGGGTCGCCTCGACGCCCGATGAACTGTGCAGAACCAGGTTGCCGGAGCCGTTAAACCCCGTGCCTCCGGTTCCGGTTTGCGCCGTGTTGAAGGTAATGGTGGCGGCGCTGGTGCCCGCAGCCATCAGGAAGACCGCCGCTCCGGTTACGGCGACCGATCGGATCTTACGTGCTATTTGCATGCTGAGTGTGCTCCTTTGTGTCAAGTAATAGTGCCTGTTTTGACGGGAATAGCAGGCATTTACAGGAAGAGCAGGCGAAGGCCCAAATGGCTTTAAATAGGCAGGCGGAGCGCCATCCGGTTCATGCGATTGGATTTTATAAAGTCACTAATACTCAAAAACTAAGTGACTATTCTGGGGGAATATGCTGACTATTAGCCGTCACTTGACCACGCAAGGTCAACCTGAAACCCGGGGCGTCAAGGCTCTATTCCAATCCGGCGGTGAAGACTACGAAGGCCGCGTTGTCGTCACGAAACGCACGCCTGCCGTGTCCGAAACAATATTGAAGCGCCTACCCCGTACTAAAGAACTAGCTACAGCGGGTCTCCTGGTAAGCCTAGGATGGCGCCCACAATGTCACGGCCGATGACAGGTAGTGAGTTTGTTTCCTCAGAAGCTTTGACACGTGGGCGATTGCGCTGGTGACTAAGGCCGTGCCTTAAAGAAATGCGCAGCGCAGTCGATAAGCGCTCTGTCATTGGTCCGTACGACTCGGCGAGTCGTAAAACTATTCACGCGCGCCGGGGAGGTTTCTGCGTTGAAAGTCCGAAGTGTTTCTTTGATAATTCTCTTACTGTGGGCGGCGGACGTTTATGCCACTACTGTAAACGCCGGCCTGGGAACGGCGAACTTGTTCGCGATTCTGGGCGGAACAACCGTGACCAACACTGGCCCCAGTGCCATCAACGGAAATCTGGGACTCTGGTCGGGGACTTCCGTCACCGGCTTTCCTCCTGGCACTGTGAGTGGAACGATCGACGCCGGCAATGCCAGTGCAATGCAGGCCCAGATGGATTTGACGGGCGCTTACAACGTTGCCGCCTCCCAACCATGCGGAGGCGTCTTAACCGGCCAGAATCTGGGCGGACAGACTCTGACGGCTGGAGTTTATTGCTTTGCGTCTTCGGCGCAGTTGAATGGAAATCTTATTCTCAACGCTCAGGGAGATGCAAATGCCGTCTTCATCTTCCAGATAGGCAGTACGCTGACCACTTTAAGCGGCTCGAACATCACGATTATCAATGGAGGTACCGGCAATAACGTCTTTTGGCAAGTCGGCAGTTCGGCGACTCTGGGGACTGCCAGCAAGTTCGCCGGCAACATTCTTGCACTTTCGAACATAACTCTAGATGCAGGTGCGGATATTTCCTGCGGCAGGGCTCTGGCACTCAATGGAGCTGTCAGTTTGGATACGAATCATGTCTCCATCAATTCGGCGGGATGCACGGACGGTACGTCCGCTGCTGCTCCCGAACCAGGAACGGCTGTTCTTTTGACGATCGGCCTTCTTTTTGGCCTGGCGTGCCGTTCGCATGTATCGTCGACTCGGGCCGCCTAGCTATTTAAATGGAGGCGATCCGGTAACCGGGGCAACTAGGTGACCATATATGGTCACACTCGCAATAAAAATGCTGTGTGTAAGAATTTCCGTGATACCATGAGTCTTAACCGCCATTCTTGGCGTCCCAATGTTTGCGGAACGCGTCCCACGCGTTCTTCCGGCAAACGGCTTCCTGGATCGACGGGGCAAAGGAGAAATGCGTTTTGAACTCCACGGCCTCTCAACCCGTCGCCATCCGCTGGCTGACGGAAAACGGACCTAAAGAACTTGAGCTGCTGCTCCGCGCCGTAATCTTCCATCCTTCCACGCCCATCCTCATTGCGGATAACGATCGCCGTTATCGCGAGGCCAGCGTGGGCGCCAGCAAGCTGCTGGGTCTACCGCGTGAAAAAATCATCGGCCGCAGTCTGGACGAATTTGCGGTTCCCGAAATCCGGCCGGTGATCTCAGAACGCTGGCGGAAGTTCCTCGAAGAAGGCGAGCAGGTGGGAACGCTCCAGCTCTTGGGCCCGGACGGTGCTCCGCGAGATGTCGAGTATGTTGCTAAAGGCAACGTGTTGCCTGTTCGCCATCTGCTCGCGCTGCGCGACAAGAGTTCAGAAGAAACGCCCGACGCAGATCCCGCGCAAAATTCTATTCCGTCCTGGGTACAAGACTTCGCTCTCTCGCTATTGGACGTGGATGGACAGATCGTCGCCTGGTATGGGGGGTCGGAGCGCATCTATCAGTACACGAGCTCCGAGGCCGTGGGTCAGAATGTAACATTTCTCAATCCCGAAGAAGACCGGCTGCAAGTCGCCATGTACGAAGAACTGAGGCGGGCAGCGAGCGAAGGCCATTTCGGCACCGAAGGCTGGCACGTGAAAAAGGATGGGACCCGATTCTGGGCTAACGTGATCACCATGGCCCTGCGGAGCGATAGCGAAGAATTACAGGGCTATGCCCGGGTAGTGCGCGACTTCAGCGAACGTCACAAACGGGATGAGAAATTGCGGCGCAGCCGCGAGCGCATCCGCACAGTTCCGGCCGAATCGACTATCGTCGGTGTGGTTGCCGGGGAATTTGACCGCATTCCGGAAGCCAACGACACTTTTCTCAGCCTGGTCGGCTATAGCCGCGATGACCTGCGCACCGGCCGCCTAGTTTGGCCCGACCTGACGCCGAAGGAATACGTGGGCCTGGATGAATTCGCGCACGAAGAAGGCCTGCGCTTCGGGGCTTGCACACCCTTCGAAAAAGAGTTGATCCGCAAGGACGGGACCCGCGTCCCGGTATTGGTCGCAACCGCCGTCTTGAAATTATCGCCCTTCCGCTGGATCACCTTCGTAACCGACCTGCGCGAGCGCGACCGGCAGGAAGACGTCGAAGGCCAAGCCTTCGAAGTGACGCAGAACTTCGAAGAGATAATCGGAACCAGCGCCGCGATTAAACGGGTGATGGGACAGGTGGAGGTGGTGGCGCCGACCGACGCCACGGTCCTGATCTTGGGTGAGACTGGGACCGGCAAGGAACTGATCGCGCGCGCGATCCACCGCATGAGCCCGCGGCGGAATCTTCCGTTCATTAGTTTGAATTGCGCGGCGATTCCCACCGGCTTGCTCGAGAGCGAATTGTTCGGCTACGAGCGCGGCGCCTTTACCGGCGCCCTGGGGCAAAAGATCGGCCGCTTCGAAATGGCGCATCGCGGGACTCTGTTTCTGGATGAGGTGGGTGACATTCCGCTGGATCTGCAGCCCAAGCTGCTGCGCGCTTTGCAGGAAAAGTCCTTCGAGCGTTTGGGGGGTACAAGGACCATCCCCATCGACGTGCGGCTGGTAGCGGCTACCAACCGGAATCTCACCCAGATGATGGGCGATAAGCTGTTTCGCAGCGATTTGTATTACCGGCTGAAAGTCTTCCCCATCATTACGCCGCCGCTGCGCGACCATCCCGAGGACATACCCGTCCTGGCGCGCTACTTCACTAAAAAGTACGCTGCCAAGATGGATCGGACCATCGACAAGATTCCGGCCGATACCATGAAGGCCTTGTCGAATTGGTCCTGGCCCGGCAATGTCCGCGAGCTGGAGAACTTCATGGAGCGGTCCGTGATTCTGTCGCGCGGTCCTAACCTGCGCGCGCCCTTGGCGGAATTGCGCGCGGACGCTCCTGAGGATGGCGGCAACTCCACTCTCGAAAAAGTGGAGCGGGATCATATCCTGCGGGTGTTCCGCGAAACCGGCGGAGTGATCAGCGCCGCCGCCAACCGCCTGGGAATGCCGCGGACCACCCTGAACGCCATGATGAAGAAGCTGGGTATCTCGCGCGCCGATTTGTAGCGCCGCGTTTTCGCACCCGCCGGCGCGCCAGTCGGGTCACTTCCAGGTCGCGAACATTGTCGCAAACATCGCGAGACTCGCTGCCGTCATCACCACCACTGTGGTCCAGCCTAGCCCTGCCATCCATCGCGAGTTCGATCGCGATCCCATGATCGCCGGATTACTGGTCAGAAGCAGCAGGATGACGATGAGCGGCGGCGCCAGCACACCATTCAGAACCGCTGACCAAAACAGCATCGACACCGCATTGAAGCCTGCGGAATTCAAGACCAACCCCAATCCCAGCCCGGCTACGATCACGGCGTAGAATCCGCGTGCGGTTCCCGCATGATCGGCCAAGGATCCACGCCACGCCGCTCCCTCAGCCACCGCGTAGGCGCTCGATCCAGCCAGCACCGGGACGCCCAGCATTCCGGCGCCAATCAGTCCCAGACTGAAGAGCCAGTAGGCTCCGTTCCCGGCCAAAGGCCGCAGCGCCTCGGCCGCATCCTGCGCGGTTGAAATCGTGGTCTTGCCGTGCGCATGCAGAGTCGCGGCGGTAGTCAGGATGATGAAGTACATGATCAGGTTCGAGAAGAACATCCCTGTGATCACGTCGTTGCCGGATTTTCGCAGCTCGGCGTCGGAGGCTCCTCTTCTGGCTTCCAGCGTGAGTTCTCCCTCCTTCCTCTCCTCCTCAACTTCTTGCGACGCTTGCCAGAAGAACAGGTAAGGAGAGATGGTGGTTCCGAAGATTCCCACCAGCGTGGCCCAATATTTCGCGGACCATTCGACATGCGGCACGAGCGTCGCGTGAAGAACGGCTCCCCAGTCCGGTTTGGCGAAGAACGCCGCCAGGACATAGCAAAACAGAATCAGCGTCATCCATTTAAAGATGCGCGCGATGGTGTAGTAGGACCACCAGATCAGGAAGCAGCCGATCACAATGGCATAAACTGGTGTCCAGTACAAACTGCTAATACCGGTCATCAGCTCGGTGACCTGCCCCATCCCGCCGAGGTCGGCCCCGATATTCACCGTGTTCGCGATCACGAGCAGAGCGCAGGCGCTCCACAAGACCCATCGCGAATACTGGCGCCGGATCACGCCCGCGAGTCCCTCCCCCGTCACCATGCCCAGGCGCGCGCACATCATCTGCACTGCCGTCATCAGCGGGAAGGAGAAGAGCGCGGTCCACAAGGGCGCGTAGCCGAAGGCAGCGCCCGTGACCGAATAGGTAGAAATGCCGGAGGGATCGTCGTCGGCGGCGCCGGTGATCAAACCCGGCCCCAGACGGCTGAAGAACCTCCGGAAGCGTAAAGGCCCGAGCAGCGGCCTGTGGACTTTCGATCGCCTGCTCTCGATCATCGGCGGTAAAAAGTATCGCGCGGGATCCTAAACTACTCGCCGGCCGCTCACCAGGTTGACGATCACCAGCACCAGGGCGATCACCAGCAATAAGTGGATCAGGCTGCCTCCCAGGCTGAGGCTAAATCCCAACAGCCACAAAATCAAGAATACAGCTACCAGTGTCCAGAGCATAATTTTCCTTCTTTCAATTACGGTCAGCCGCTAATTTGACGAGGTTGCTTTCTGCGCTTTCACTTGCAGTTCGTTCACTACTTGCTGCACGTTGGGAACCCTGGATGCGACCTCTTGAGCCAGCCCGCGCCTGGACTGGGAATCGACATCGCCGGTCAGGGTGACCACGTTGTTCTTGACGGAATACTTAACGCTGCTGTCGAGGTTCTGTTGAATCAGAGCCGCATGCAGATTACTCTCGATGCCTTTGTCCAGATCTGAATTCATCCTCTTCGCATCGCTCTCATCGCCGGGCGGAAGCACAGCGATCTGATTCGCCACCACCTGAATCCCCGCCATGGTTCTGGCGATGGACTCGGCTTGTCCCTTGTCGCCATCAGTGGGCACGTGCCCGCCCAGGGTGACCACGCTTTTGTCACGATCCTGCGTCACGGACACATCCTTAAGACCGGCCTGATCGAGCGAAGTGCGGATGCTGCCCGTAACATCGACAGCCTTGGTTGACTCGGTCGCGCATCCGGCCAAGGTCCCGATGGCGATCAGCGCCAGCAGGAACAAATACGGTTTGAGGGTTTTCATCGTTTCTCCTTAATACTCCCAAGGGCGCCCCGTAACGGGCGGGCGTCCCGGTTTTGCTGCGCGTTCACTACGCGCTTATTACACGAGGATTGTGATCGCCAGTCTTTGCTGCGGATAATTGCGGTCGTAGAGATAGTAGCCATCGTCGTAGTCGATATAGACGTCATCGGAGGCATACCAGTCCTGCGACCAGCTTTGCGGCCAGGGATCCAGGAGCAGGAACGAGGTTCCTTCATACTCGAAACGCGGATAGCCCAAATACATGGCAGGCTGCTGCTGCAGACGGAAAAAGTGCTGCCGGCCGAAGTACAGATTGAAGCTGTACTGCGGGATGTAGTAGCCGCCGTAACCTCCACGTTGCGCCCAGGTGCGATGGTCGGAGCTCCAGTTTCGCGAACTGCCCTGCTGAAAGGTGTCGTGTCCCTGCCAGCCGCCCTGCTGCAGCCATCCCCGTTGTTGCTGCCAGGATTGGGCCTGCTGCCGGCTGCGCTGCGGTTGCTGCGTCTGCGAAAGGATCGAACGCTGTTGAGCCTGCGGCTGCTGCTGTAGTTGTCCGCGCTGCTGCTGTTGTTCTTGCTGCGCACGTTGCTGTTGAGGTGCCTGCTGCGCGCGTTGGGGCGCCGGCTGGGCTTGCCGCACGGGCTGTTGCTGTTGCGGTTGCGGTGGGCGCGCCGGTTGCTGTTCTGGGGGCTGCTGAGCGCTTTGCTGCGGCTGCCGGGTACGTTGCTGGTCGCGTTGCTGTCGCGGTGCTTGCTGCTCCCGCGGCGGTTGCTGTTGGGCCTGGGGCACGCGCTCCTGCTGTCGCGGCGTTGCCTGGTGCCCGTGTCCCTGCGACTGTTTCCCGCCCTGCTTCTCTTCTGGTTTGTCGTCGCGCTGCGCGTATCCGGGTACGATCAGTCCGGAAAACAAGCAAACTGCAGCGGCGGCCGCTCTACTTGGGAATTGCATTTCATTAACTCCTGTGCCAGTCTGATGCAGGCACGTCGAGTGCCATGCGGCCAGCTAAACACCTTGGTTCATGCCATGCGCTGGAAGCATTCTGCGAATAAGAGCGCGCAAAAGCGTCACGTGGACACGATCAAGCCCAACTCGGCTTCAACCTGCTGTCCAATCCAGGCGCGCGGTTCTGGCCGGAACGCAAGAGAAAACTGGCGCGCCATAAGCCTCAGTTTGCATGACCACCCGCGGTCACTTGACGCAGGACCGTCATACCGTTCTTTAAGGACCATGCCCTAGGGAACTACAATCCGGCAAGCTGAATGGTCACCCGCGTGCACTCAGTGGATTCCGGCGAAAGGAGGCTCGGAAAAATATCCCGGACAAGAGCTTCCATTCGATTCGTGACATGGCCGCGCCGGCGGCGGGGAAATCTCACCATGAGAATAACTTCCGCGGACGCCCACTATCTTACCGAGCGTTATATCGTTGCAGCCGGGAGAGGCGCTCGGCTGGCAGTGATACGCTGGACCAACGAGGGCTTACGAGACATAATTTCAATAAGATGGAAGAGAGAGTGGGCGCCATGCGAACATCATTCCGCCGATTAATCTTCCTGCACGTCGCTAGTGTGCTAGTTATGCCGGGAATGATGTCAGCAGCACAGGGCGAAAGCCCTGTTCCCAGTGCGGACAGCATCATCGCGCATATGATGCAGGCGCGCTCCGAGAATCGCGCGCGCCTTCGTCCTTATAGCGTTACCCGCGATTACCGGTTGTTCGGCAAAGAGAAGCAGACGGCCCGGTCCGAAGTGATTGCGCGGGTGATGTTCGATCCGCCCGGCATCAAGCAGTTTGTGATCCAGCAGGCGAGCGGCATGGGACTGGGTGAAAGAATCGTACGTCAGATGCTGGAGCATGAAACCGAGATTGGCAGGAATTATACCTCGACCGACCTGGCTCCGACCAATTATGATTTCCGTTATCTGCGCGAAGAAGAACTGGGCGGCCGGCGGTGTTATGTCCTGGAAATCATTCCGCGCCGTAAGGACAAGAACTTGCTGCGCGGCCAAATCTGGGTGGATGCGATCACGTATCTGCTCCAGCGCACGGAAGGCGAACCGGCCCGGAGCCCTTCCTGGTGGCTCAAGGACGCGCACGTGATGTTGGTTTACGGCGATGTCGGCGGGATGTGGCTGCAGACCAGTTCGGAGTCGAGCGCGGAGGTTCGGTTTCTGGGACGCCACACCATGCTATCGCGTGACGTGGATTACACCATGACCATACTGGCGGCGTCCGCGGGGCTAGCGGCGCATGGAAAATAATGTCTATCAGCTTCTTGGCAGCCACGCGGGTCAGCGTTCTATTGCTGCTCTCGACATCGGTCTCAACATCTACCTCTTACGGCTATTCGGTACTGACGCACGAAGCCATCGTCGATACTCTTTGGGACGCTTCGATTCAGAAATTGCTGGTGGCGCGATTTCCCGCCGCGACGCCTGAAGAGCTGGAGCAAGCCCACGCCTACGTTTATGGCGGCTGCATTCTGCAGGATATGGGGTACTATCCCTTCAGCAGCAAATTCTTCAGCGATCTGACGCATTATGTCCGCAGCGGGGATTTCATCGTCGCGCTGATCCGCGAATCGCAGGACATCAACGAATACGCCTTTGCGCTCGGCGCGCTGGCGCATTATGCGGCGGACGACAGCGGCCATCGCCTCGCCACAAATGTGGCGGTGCCCATTCTCTATCCGGAGCTGCGCAGCAAATTTGGCAGAATGGTGACCTACTGGGACAATCCCACTTCGCACCTGCGAACGGAGTTTGGCTTCGACGTATTGCAGGTGGCGCAAGGGCGGTATGCCGCCGATAGCTACCATAAGTTCATAGGCTTCCAGGTTTCCAAACCAGTTCTCGAGCGCGCGTTCCGCGACACCTACAGCCTGGAGCTCAAGGATGTCTTCGGAAGCCTGGATCTGGCGATGGGCTCGTTCCGCTATAGCGTCGGCAACGTGATTCCGGGTATGACGCGGGTGGCATGGCAGCTCAAAGGCGATAGCATCGTCAAAGAGATACCGGGAATGACCAAGAAGAAGTTCCTGTACAACCTTTCGCGCTCCAGCTACGAAAAGGAATACGGAAAAGGATACCACCGACCCGGGTTTCGCATCCGCCTGGTGTCCTGGATTCTGAAGATTGTTCCGAAGGTTGGTCCCTTCAAATCGCTCGCGTTCAAGGCCCCGACGCCGGAAGTGGAGAAGATGTTCATGACCAGCTTCAACGCGACCGTCGACAGCTACCGCGCACTGCTGACGAAGGCCGGGGGCGGCCCCATTCAACTGGTGAACCAGAATTTCGATATCGGCAAACCGACCATCGCCGGCGAGTATCTGGGAGCCGACCTGGCGTACGACAAGCTCCTGGACAGACTTGCAGAACATAAATTCGCAGCGGTCTCGGCGGAGCTTCGCACCAATATTCTGGACTACTACAAAGATCGCAAGCCTCCCGTGTCGCCACCTACCAAGAAGGCCGGCGCCGAGTGGGCGAAGGTGCTCGAACAACGCGCGCAGCTCGAACAGCTGCAGCCTGAAGCGGCCACTGCGCCATGAAACGATGACGCAGGCGCATTTCCCCTCCGACTTCGTTTTCGGCCTCGCCTGACGTATTTCTGTCAGCGACTTTGCAGTGCTCCGAAGATAATTCAACTGCGCCGCGTGCGGTAAGCTGGGGGATTCTTGCCAGAGCCACCTAACACCGATACAGCGATTAGCCCGCAGCGCCCGAGTGCGGCCCCGGCGATCAATAGCCCCAGCCAGGTGCTGTTTGCGAGCCTCATCGGCACCACCATCGAGTTCTTCGACTTCTACATATACGCCACTGCCGCCGTCCTTGTCTTTCCTAAGTTGTTCTTCCCGGCGTCCGATCCGGCCACCGCCCGGCTCGCTTCGCTGGCGACGTTTGGGATCGCGTTCTTTGCGCGTCCCGTCGGTTCGGCGCTCTTCGGCCACTTCGGCGATCGCGTCGGCCGCAAGACCACGTTGGTCGCGGCGCTGCTCACCATGGGACTCTCGACAGTAGCGATCGGCGCCCTGCCGGCGTATCAGACCATTGGCGTGGTAGCGCCAGTGCTCCTTGCACTCTTTCGCTTTGGCCAAGGTCTGGGGCTGGGGGGCGAGTGGGGCGGAGCCGTGCTGCTGGCGATTGAGAACGCTCCTCCGGGCAAGCGCGCCTGGTACGGCATGTTTCCGCAGCTCGGCGCGCCAGCCGGATTCATTTTGTCCGGAGGCACATTTCTTGTGCTCTCCAAGTGGCTTACCGACGAGCAGTTCTTTTCCTTCGGTTGGCGCATTCCTTTCCTGGCCAGTTCCACCCTAGTATTGATCGGCCTCTACGTGCGGCTGACGATCACCGAGACTCCGGTGTTCCAGGACGCTCTCCACCGCCGGGAGCAAGTCAAGGTGCCGATGCTGACGGTGTTCCGGGATCACACCAGAGCGCTGATCATCGGCACCATGTCGTCGCTCGCAACGTTTGTGCTGTTCTATCTGATGACTGTCTTTGCGCTCTCCTGGGGCACCACCGCGCTGGGCTATAGCCGTGAGAAGTTCCTGGTCATGCAATTGTTCGGAATGATCTGCTTCGCGGTGGCAATTCCGGTGGGCGGGCGGCTGGCGGAACGGGGTCGCCGTCTCACACTTCTGTGGGTGACGTGCTCGATCGGCGTGTTCGGCCTGATCATGGCGCCGATGTTTGTCGCCGGGACGGCCGGCGCCGTGGCGATGATGGCGTTGGGCTTGACGTTGATGGGCCTGACTTATGGCCCGCTCGGCACCGTGCTATCCGAGCTATTTCCAACTTCGGTCCGCTACACCGGCAGTTCGCTGACGTTCAACTTCGCCGGCATCTTCGGCGCTTCGCTCGCGCCCTACATCGCCACCGGCCTCGCCAAGAACTACGGACTGCAGTATGTCGGCTACTATCTCTTCGGGGCCGCGGTGTTGACGCTCATAGGACTGGTCGCAAGCCGCGAGACCAAAGACGATATATTGTGATGCGATCCACCGTCAGCGAGTGACTGGTTCGGCTTCCGTCGTGGCGTCTTCCACGAAAGGGCGATCCGGTCGCAGCCGCAGCGCCAGCACCGCGCCCAGCAGCAGAAGAAGAATTGACGCAGTGAACGGAACCACCCAGCTTCCGGTGCGGTCGACAAGATAGCCGAAGCTCAGCGGCGAAACCAGACCAGCGACCCCGAAGCCGAAGTTCATCATGCCGCTGGCCGTCCCGGCGTAACGCGGCGCGATATCCATCGGAACCGACCAGATCGGCCCCACGATCAGCTCCGCGAAGAAGAACGCGAGCGACAGGCAAACCGCGGCAACCGTCAGATTGTGAATCATCACCACCGGAATTAGAAAAACAAACGCGCCGAGGAAACCCGCCACAATCACACCGCGCCGCGCGATCACCAGGCTGCCAGTTTTTCGAAGCAGGCGATCGGTCGCAATGCCACCCGCCGTGTCGCCGATGACGCCAGCGAACAGCACGCCAAACGAAAATAACGCTGAGGCCTGCAAGTTCTGATGGTAGTTCTCGAAAAAGAACGCCGGGATCCAGGTCAGAAAAAGCCACAACGTCCATCCGTAACAGAAGTCCACGATGGTCAGCGGCATCACATGCCGGGCCAGCCGGAGCCAGGGTATCGTCCGCGCCGCGCCGGCGGCTCGAACCGGGAGCGTTTCGAGAACCGCAGCAGTCATCGCGGGATGCTCGCGCGGGTCGTTGCGAAAATACCAGGTCCAAGCCACCAGCCATAGCAGGCTCACGCCGCCGAGCACCACGAATGCGATGCGCCAAGTCGTGAACAGCAACAGCCCCGCCATGATCGGAGGCGTAACTGCATTGCCGATCCGCGCGAACGAATGCACAATTCCCTGAGCAAATCCCCAATTGCCTTGCGGCGTCCAACTGGCCATCGCGCGTGTGGCGGTAGGGAAACCGGCCCCTTCGCCGAATCCCAGTGTCAGGCGCAGCAGGATGAGCGAAGCCATTCCCGTGATCCCGCCGGTCAACGCCGTGGATATTGAAACCAGTGCGCAACAAAGCGCCAGCGTCAGCCGAGGACCTAAGCGATCGCCGATCCAGCCTCCGATCAGTTGGAAAAGGGCATACGGGATCGCGAACGCCGAGAACGCCAGCCCCAGTTGCGTGTTGCTGATGCCGAGATCCGCCTTGATCAGCGGCGCTGCGGTGGAGATACTCACGCGGTCGACGAAATACAGAAAGTACATCGCGCACAGCAGCGCGAGAACCACCGTGGGCGCGCCCAGTTTCCCTATTCGCATGCGGTGGGACGCGTTTCGCTCTTGATCTGCGTCCGATGCATGATCCGGCGGGTGGCTGGGTCGAAGGGGTCGCGGCGATGCATGGTCGAGCGATTATCCCACAGCACCAGGTCGCCAACTTGCCATTGGTTCCCCCAGGTGAATTCTTCGCGAGTGGCGACGGCCCACAACTCGTCGAGCAGCGCTTCGGACTCCGCCAGCGGCAGGCCCTGAATGTAGGCATTCCGCCGCCGTCCCAGATAAAGTGTGCGGCGCTTGGTTTCCGGATGCGTGCAGATCAGAGGATGCCAGGGGCCAGGCGACGTCATCGGATCGTCCCCCGCCGCAACGCCCTGGCGAAGGTATCCGCCGCTGTTATAGGTGCCGTCGTGCTTCAGCATCCGTCCGGCGATCCGGCGTTTCAGCCCGTCCGGCAAAACGTCGTAGGCGTGATGCATCCCGCAGAAATAGGTATTGCCACCAGTCGGAGGAACCTCCAGCGCATACAGCATGCTCGCCTTGGGAGGAATTTCCAGATACGACATGTCGGTGTGCCAGCTCGCTTCCCCCGCGCCCAGGCTGCCGATCGGCTCGCCATTCACGATCACGTTCGAGACCACATAGATCTCCGGGTGGCCCTCGACGAAACGGCGTCCGGTTTCCTGAACCGGCGCCCAGTCGAGATCGCCAAATCGCCGGCTGAAGGCAATCAGATCGTCGTCGGAAAGCTGCTGACCGCGGAAAACCAGTACAGAGTGATCGTTCCAGGCCCGCTGAATCGCCGCAAAATCGGCGTCCGTCACAGCTCGCAGATCGATGCCGCGAATTTCCGCCCCCAAGGGCTTCCCGCTGGGGAAAACCGCAATCGTCGATTCCGTGGAGGCTGTCGGATTCATCTGCGACGTCTTAGCACCGCACCCAATTTAGCAAATGCCCCGCTCTCACGGTTTTCGCCGCTACGTCCGGGAGTCAGGCCTCCCCTGGCCGCCTCGATGCCTCACCTGGTCGTTTGCCGGGTTTGAGATTCGTTTTCAGGGCGGCATCACCTTTCGAGAGCGCATCGGACATTTGATACGCTTCCTGGAGCCAGTCCGTGAGTGGCGCTTCCACTTCGTCCCGGTGCGTGATCCGGATGACATGAACCAGCTTGGATTTTGAGACCCGGTCGACGCGGTGCACCTGCGAAGCCTTCATCTCGCGGCCGAGGAACACACAAACTTCCAGGAACTGTTTCTTGGGGCGCACGAAGAAGTAGCAAGTCTTTCGCGCGAACATGATCGCGTGACCGGAAGCGTAGATCCGCTGTTCGCCAAAATCAGCGGCGGTCTCACGCAGCCGCGTCCACGCCTCCCGCAGTTCCTCGGTTAGATCCCGTGTCAGCGCAGCTTCGGTTGTGGTCCAGCAGTCGTGCGCCTCCCCCTGCTCGATCCATTTTTTGCAGTGATGGCATTTCCGGCGGGCCATTACTAGATTTTGGCGCGAGTAGTGATCCCCTAGCCACCCCACCGGCACGTTCTTTCCGGCCCCGATGTGTTAGTTTGAGAATTGGAATGCGAGTCTCCTCTGCGTTGAGAACCGGGTTGATGCTGGTTTTACCGCTCGGCGTGCTATGCGTACGCACACCAGCACAAGAAACGCCGGCTCAGGATGCGGGCGCAAAGGACGCGCCGGCCAGCGAATCCAAAGGACTGCCGCCCCGGGCCACTCCGGCCGACTATCAGGCGCATACGCAGGCGGGCACGCTGACGCTTGCGGCCGATTTTGTGCGGCACTCCGTTCCGACGCCTGAAGCAACTTATTCGACCGAAGACTTTGTGGTGGTGGAGACCGGGCTCTTCGGCCCCCCAGAGGCGCGGCTCAAGCTCTCCATCGGAGATTTCTCGCTCCGTATCAACGGCAGAAAGATGGCCTCGCCCAGCCAGCCTTATGGACTTTCCTTTTCGTCCCTCAAAGATCCCGAATGGGAGCCGCCCTCCAAGCCCAAAGGCTCCAAACCCACCCTCGATGCAGGCGGCGGACAGCCGAATGATTCCCTTCCAACAATCGTCCGCATGCCCATCGAGTTGAAGCGCGCGATGCAACAGCGGGTGCAGAGGGCCTCGATGCCGGAAGGCGACCGTGCGCTGCCGGCGGCAGGACTGCTTTTCTTCGAGCATCGCGGCAAGCCCGAGAGCATTCGCTCGCTCGAGCTGATTTACAACGGACCCGCTGGCAAGGCTACCCTCGCACTCCAGCCGTAGCCTTCATCCGCCGCGCGCCGCCTAGATACGCGCGCCGTTCCGAAGAATCGACCCGCGCGTAATCTGCGCAAGAGTTGGTGTGCCGCACTGGCGCATGGTGAGCTCAAGCTCGGCGCGCAGGATGTCCAGCACGCGCTCGACGCCTTCCTGTCCGAACGCTGACAGCCCGTAGATGTAGGCCCGGCCGAGACCCACCGCGCGTGCGCCGATCGCGAGCGCTTTGTAAATGTCCGAGCCGCGGCGGAAGCCGCCGTCGATGAGAACCGGAAACTGGGGCCCCACGGCGTCGATGACTTCGGGAAGAATATCAATGGTGCCCCGGCCGGTCTCAGTAGCGCGCCCACCGTGGTTCGATACGATTACCGCGTCGACTCCGTGCTCCCGCGCCAGCCGCGCGTCTTCGCCAATGTCGATACCTTTGAGGATCAGCTTCATCTTAGTCAGCTTCTTCAGCCGGTCAACGAAAGCCCAGGTAGCTTCCGGCGGATTCATGGCGCCGGAGAGTCCATCTAACATCGGCTTGCCTGCCATGTTCGAGGTATTCGCTCCGGCCTTCGGAGAAGTCGCGTGGCAAGATAAGCACTCGCGCGTGTCTTGTCGAGCGAATCGTGAAGCCGTCTCGGTATTCCGGCCGCCCAGGAGGTCGATGGTCCAGACCAGCACCGGGCAACCCGCGGCCTCGACTCGCTTCACCAGTTTCTCGGTCTCAGTCCACGAGGGCGGCATGTAGAGTTGGAACCAGGGTGGCCTGCCTAGCGCCTTGGCCACTTCCTCCACTGGGGTGGAGGTGGTCGTAGACAGCATCTGCATCGCCTTCTTGGCCTTGGCCGCGCGCGCCGTCGCTAGTTCGCCC
>Ga0207703_10001122_pt1 | contig 25287 bp, 22 predicted proteins | sample KBSSwiS12_FD_184304 | JGI IMG/M metagenome (GOLD analysis project Ga0207703, IMG submission 184304) | Switchgrass rhizosphere microbial communities from Kellogg Biological Station, Michigan, USA - KBS Switchgrass S1-2 (SPAdes) (version 2) | ecosystem: Host-associated > Plants > Roots >...
ACAGGACCACCTGCTCGGGCCGGGCGGCCCGATCCGGCGCATGGCGGAGGCGCGGCGGTTGTCGTCGATGATCCTCTGGGGTCCGCCAGGCACGGGCAAGACGACCATCGCCCGCCTCCTGGCCAAAGCCGCGGGCTACGAGTTCCAGCAGCTTTCGGCGGTGTTTTCCGGCGTCGCCGACCTCAAGAAGGCGTTCGAGGCGGCGCGCGCCCGCCGCGCGGCCGGCCAGGCGACCCTGCTGTTCGTGGACGAGATCCACCGCTTCAACCGCGCCCAGCAGGACGGTTTCCTGCCTTTCGTCGAAGAAGGCGTGGTCACCCTGGTCGGCGCCACGACCGAGAACCCCTCGTTCGAACTCAACGGAGCCCTGCTGTCGCGCTGCCAGGTGTTCGTGCTGCGGCGCCTGGACGAGCCGGCGCTTGGCGAGCTCCTGGCGAAAGCCGAGGCGTTCGAGGGCCGCCCGCTGCCGCTTCAGCCACAGGCGCGCGAGGCGCTGATGGCCATGGCCGACGGCGACGGGCGCTATCTGCTGACGCTCGCCGAGACCCTGTTCAACATCGGCGCGGCCGAGCCGCTCGACACCGGCGCGCTCAGCCAGGCGCTGCAGAAGCGCAGCCCGGCCTACGACAAGGACCGCGAAGAGCACTACAACCTCATTTCCGCCCTGCATAAGTCGATCCGCGGCTCGGATCCTGACGCCGCGCTCTACTGGCTGGCGCGGATGCTGGACGGGGGCGAGAATCCGCTGTTCATCGCCAGGCGCCTCGTCCGGGCGGCCGCCGAGGACATCGGCGAGGCGGACCCACTGTCGCTGATCCTCGCCAATGCGGCAAAGGACACCTACGACTTCCTGGGCTCTCCCGAAGGGGAGATCGCGCTGGCCCAGGTGGTGGTGCATCTGGCGGCGGCGCCCAAGTCCAACGCCGTCTACACGGCTTTCAGCGAAGCCATGGCGGCGGCCCGCAAGACCGGCTCGCTGATGCCGCCCAAGCACATCCTCAACGCGCCGACCCGGCTGATGAAGGACATGGGCTACGGCAAGGGCTACGCCTACGACCACGATCAGCCGGAGGGCTTCTCCGGCCAGGACTATTTCCCCGAGGAGATGGAGCGGCGGACCTTCTATCGCCCCCGTGGCGAAGGCGCCGAGGCCCGCATCAAGGAGCGCCTGGAGCGCTGGGCCGAGCGGCGGAAGGGCCGGTGAGGGCGACGTCTGCGCAACTCGAGCCGGTCGCGCTGACGGCCGAGGAGGTGGCGTTCGTCCGCGGCCTGGTGATCTACGAGGACGAGGAGCTGCTGGCGCTCGCCAAGCCGCCCGGCCTTTCCAGCCAGGGCGGACGGGCGAGCGTGAACACCCTGGACGAGCTGCTCTGGGCCTTCGCCAAGCCCGGCAAGGCTCGTCCGCGCCTGGTCCATCGGCTGGACCGCGACACCACCGGGGTCATCCTGACCGCCAAGACCAAGCCCGCCGCCGGTTTCCTGGGGAAGGCGATGATGGCCCGGCGCATCCGCAAGACCTATCGCGCGCTCGTGGCGCCCGGTGCGCCGGAGCCGCCGCAGGGCGTGATCGAGGCGTCCCTGCGGCGCGAGGAGATCGGCCGCGAGGCCTATATGCGCGTCTGCGCCGACGATCATCCCGACGCCCAGGCCGCCAGGACGCGCTATCGCGCTCTCAAGGCCACGCCCGCCGCCGCCCTGGTCGAGCTGGAGCCCGAGACCGGGCGTATGCACCAGCTTCGGGTGCACCTGGCCTCGCTGGGGCGTCCGATCCTGGGCGATGCGCGCTATGGCGGCGCGCTCACGGTGGGCGGCCAGCCGGCGCCGCGGCTCATGCTGCACGCCGCGGCGCTGACCTTTCCCCATCCGCAGGGAGGGACGAAGCGGATTGAGGCGCCTGCGCCTGCGGACATGGCGGGGCTGATCGCGGCGCTTGGGCTCGACTGAGCCGGAACATCGCCGCATCATCGCGGTTTTTCGAGGGAAGTCGCGGAAAGCCCCAAGCTTTCGCCGAAAGACACGAAGATGAAACGCCTGCTGCTCCCCGCCCTGGCCGTCCTGTCGCTGACCGCCTGCGCCACGCCCCAGCCCACCCTCTACCAGCCGGCCGCCGCGCCGAACGGGGTGGGCTATTCCGAATACCGCATCGAGCCCGGCCGCTACCGGGTGACGTTCCAGGGCGCGCCTGGCGCCTCGCCCCAGCAGATCATGGACTACGCCCTGATCCGCGCCGCCGACCTGGCGCTGGCGGACGGCTACGACTGGTTCCGGATCTCCGACCGCCTGGTGCGCGCCAGCAGTCCGGACAATCCCGGCCCGCGCATCAGCCTGGGCGTCGGCGGCATGGATTTCGGCCGCCATAGCTCGGTGGGCCTGGGCGTCGGCACCGGCTTCAACCTGGGCCAACCGACCTACGGCGCCTCCGTCGCCACGCTGGAGGTTTTCATGGGCCGAGGCCCCAAGCCCGCCGGCGTGGACGTGTACGACGCGCGGGCGGTGCGCCGCACTCTGGGCCAGCCCGCCTGAACCTGGCTGGCGGCGGCGCGCCAAGCGTCGCATAAGGGGCGCATGAACCTGCTACTCGTGGGTCTGGGCGGCGCTTTGGGCGCCATCGCGCGCTATCTGTTGGGCGTCCAGGCCACCCGGGCGATCGGACACGGTTGGCCCTACGGCACCTTCGCCGCGAACGTCCTGGGCGGCCTCGCAATGGGTCTGCTGGCGGGCTGGCTCGCGCACCGCGGCGGCGCCGACCAGGAGCGCTGGCGGCTGGTGCTGGGTGTCGGCGTGCTGGGCGGCTTCACCACCTTCTCGGCCTTCAGCCTGGAGACGGCGCTGATGATCGAGCGGCGCGAGGTGGTGGGCGCGGCGGCCTATGCCGCGGCGTCCGTGGGGCTTTCGGTGATGGCGCTGTTCGCCGGCCTGTTGTTCGCCCGTCGCCTTTTCGCATGAGGGAGGTGAAGACCCTCTACGTGGCGGAGGGCGAGGCGGGGTCGCGCCTGGACCGCTGGTTCAAGCGCCGCTGGCCGCACCTCAACCACATACAGATCCAAAAGCTCGCCCGCTCGGGCCAGATCCGCGTCGACGGGGCGCGGGCCAAGCCGGATACGCGGCTGGAGGCCGGGCAGCAGGTGCGGGTGCCGCCGTTGCCCGAGGCGCCGCCGCCGGGCTCCGAAAAGCGGCTCGATCCGCGCGAGGCGGCGTTCGCCCGCCGTCTGGTGATCTACGAAGACGAGGAGGTGCTGGCGCTGAACAAGCCTTCGGGCCTTGCCGTCCAGGGCGGCACCAAGACCTCCAAGCATGTCGACCGCTTGCTGGCTGCGTGGGGCGAGGGGCTGGAACGCCCGCGCCTGGTCCACCGCCTCGACCGCGACACCTCCGGCGTGCTGGTGCTGGGCAAGACCCCGGCCGCCGCCGCCCGGCTCGCCGGCGCCTTCGCCAAGCGCCGGACGCAGAAGATCTACTGGGCGCTGGTGGCGGGCCATCCGAAGCCGGCGGAGGGGGTGCTGGAGCTGCCTCTGGTCAAGAAGGGGGTGGGCGACCGCGAGATGGTCGTTCCCGCCGATCCCAAGGACCCCCGGGCGGAGACCGCCGAGACTGAGTTCGTGATGCTGGCCCACGCCGGACGGCAGGTCGCCTGGATGGCCTTGTGGCCGCATACCGGGCGCACCCACCAGCTGCGCGCCCACATGCTGGCCATGGGGCATCCGATCCTGGGCGATCCCAAGTACGGCGACGAAGCGTCCGCCGCTCTGTCCGAGGGGCTGAAGCTGCAACTCCACGCCCGCCGTCTGGTGCTGCCGCATCCCTCGCGGGGCACGCTGGCCCTGGAGGCCCCGTTGAGCCCGGAGATGCGGGCCGGATTCGCGCGTTTCGGCTTCGACGAGCACGAAGCGGACCCCGAGCCCTTCGGCCGCAAGCGAAGGTAGGAGCGCGCGCTTGAGCAGGGGATTCCACGAGCCGGTCGAGAAACCGCGGCGCTTCTACAAGAGCGTAGAGACCGCCGAGGCGGAGGACGGCTACGCCGTGCTGCTGGACGGCCGCGCGCTGCGCACGCCGGGCGGCCTGCGGATGCTGCTGCCCACTGGCGCGCTGGCCGAATTGGTGGCCGGGGAATGGGCGGCGCAGGGCGAGACGGTGGAGCTGGCTCAGATGCACGCCACCCGGCTGGCGAACACCGCCCTGGACTCCATTCCCCGGGCGCGGGAGTCGACGGCTGACCAGATCGCCGCCTACGCCGGCTCCGACCTGCTGCTCTACTTCGCCGAGGATCCCGAGGCTTTGGTCAGCCGCCAGCTCGAGCGCTGGGGGCCGCTTCTCGATCGGGCGGAGGTGGAGGCCAAGCTGTCGTTCGTGCGCGCCTCCGGCATCGTGCACCAGGCCCAGCCGCAGGCCACGCTGGACGAAGTGCGCGCCATCGCGCTCGCCCTGGACGACTTTTCCCTCGCCGGCCTGGCCTTCGGCGCGGCCCTGTTCGGCTCGGCGGTGCTGGCCATCGGCCTGATGCGGGGTTGGGTGGATGGGGAGCAGGCCTTCGAGCTCTCGCGCCTCGACGAGGCTTGGCAGGAAGAGCGCTGGGGCGTCGACGCCGAGAGCGCCGAACGGGCCGCGAAATTACGCGGCGAGGCCCTGATGCTGGCCCGCTGGATGGCGGCCCTTAAAGCCCGCTGAACGCCCGGAACAACCTTCGCATTCCATTGTTGTCGGCCCAACAGGCGACGCGCCTCAAGGTCTCACAACAGATGCGGAGGACTGTCTCATGGGCGACAGGTGGATGGACGAGCAAGACCGCCAACGGCGGGAGCGTGACTGGCGGCGGTCGCAGATGTCGGACGCCGACTACGGCCGGGACGCCGAGTCGCGCCGCGGGCGCGAGCCGCGGACCTTCTCTGGCGAAGACGAGGCGTCGGGCCGCTATGAGGCCGAAGACCGGCACTACGGCTCCAACGAGCAGGCCTACGGCCGCAGCTCGAATCTGACGACCGGCGAGTCCTATTTCGAAGACCCGACGGGCGCGCGCAGCCGCTACGGCGTCGGCCGGCAGGATTACACCCGCGGCGCCTATGGCCAGGGCGGGCCTCGCCGGGCCTATGGCGGCGGTCCGGCCTATGGTGCGGACTGGGACAGCGACCGGGACGAAGGCTGGTCGCGCTTCAGCGCCGAGCGCGCCCGGCCGTATGAGCGCCGTGAGCGCGAGCGGGAGGATTGGCGCGACCGTCGCGAGGGCGCAGGCGACTTCCTGAGCCGCGCGGGCGAGCGCATCACCTCCTGGTTCCGCGGCTCGGACCTGATGCGGGAGGACCGCCAAGAGGCGGACGACGGCCGCCCGCGGCGCTATCGTGAGGACTTTGGGCGGGAAGCCCGCGCCATCCCCGAAGGCGGCGGCCACCGCGGCCGCGGTCCGCGCGGCTATCGCCGCCCGGACGAGCGGATCGAGGACGAGGCCCACGACCGGCTGACGGACGACCCGTGGCTGGACGCCTCCAACATCGAGGTGGAGGTCAAGAACGGCGAGGTGACGCTGAACGGATCGGTGGACAACCGCGAGGCCAAGCACCGCGCCGAACGCCTGATCGAGGACATCTCCGGCGTCGGCCACGTGCAGAACAACCTGCGGGTCAATCCGGACCTCACCCTGACCGGGGCCGGACGCGGCCTGGGCTCAAGCGTGCTCGAAGCGGAGATGCGCCGTAACGCCCAGACGACCGAAGGCGATCAAGCCCGGCGGGCGGACGAACCGCCCAAGAGCCGCGCCTAGTAGGCGAACGCCCGGTAGGTCTCGACCTGCCGGGCGGCTTCGGCCTTGGTCTCGAAGACCGGATTGAACCGCAGCCAGCGTTGCGCCCGCTCCGGCAGGCCGGCCAGCACCTCGGCGGGAACGCGGATGTTCACCTCCGGGCGGAACAGCCAGCGCCGCGAATAGCCCACCACCACCATGGGCCGGGGCGTCGCTGACCGGTTCGGCGTGCCGCGATGGATATGGCGCACGTCCCGGATCATCACGTCGCCCCGTCGCATATAGGCCCTGACGAGCGGAATCTCGCCCGAGGCGATCCTGGCCATGCCGTCCTCCTTGGAAAGCATGTGGGTGCCCGGCGCATATTCCATCGGTCCCGTCTCGTCGGTCACGTCGATCAGGGGGAAGTTGACGGCCAGCTGGTAAGGCGGCGTCTCGACACCGCTTTCCGGGAAAAGCAGCTGGGTGTCGCGGTGCAGGTCCTGGTGCTCGGAGCCCAGGCACGGCGTGTCGCTGGCGAGCTGGCACATCACCCCGTCGGCGCCCACCAGCTCCTCCACCACCGCCATCACCGCGTCGTTGTCGATCACCGCGGGGTCCGCCCATAGGTCCTGGAAGGGGAAGGTGACGTAATAGCGGCGGGCGCCGCGGTTGGGGTCGTCGCCTTCGAGCTCGATCGCCTGGGTGAGCAGGGGCTGGAACGCCGCGTTCCAAGCGTCCACGAGCGAGGTCGGCAGCAGCCCAGGCAGGACGGTGGCGCTGGTCTCCCGGACCTCGTCGGCGTGGGCGCGGGCTTGGGCGGGCGTGAGCTTCATGGCGCGGTTCCGCATCTGCGATCGCAAAGCCTAGCGGCGCCGTCACGGCCAAGCCGAAACGGCGCATCGTCGCAGATTCCTAGATCGGAGCTTTGTCGCCGCGTCCCAAGGGGTCGGGGAGGCGCGCGCCGGTCGGTACGAAACTCAACGACACCGAGTTGATGCAATAGCGCAGCCGGGTCGGCGGCGGCCCGTCCGGGAACAGGTGGCCCTGATGACTGTCGCAGCGCGCGCAGCGCGTCTCGATGCGGACCATGCCGTAGGAGGTGTCGCGCACCCCCTTCACATGTGTTTCGTCGAACGGGGCCCAGAAGGACGGCCAGCCGGTGCCGCTCTCGAACTTGGTCTGGTGCCGGAACAGCGGCAGGCCGCACAGCCGGCAGCAGTAGACGCCGTCGTCCTTCTGGTCGAGCAGGCCGCCGCAGAAGGGCGCCTCGGTGCCGTGGCGCAGCAGCACCTCGGCCTCGGCCGGGGTGAGCGAGGCCTCCAGCCGCTTGCGCTCCTCGGGCGAGGGCGGAGAGAGGTCGAAGCCGGAGGGGGAGAGCTGGGTCATGCGGGGCGAGCTTAGGCCGGGGGCTCGGCGTCCGCCACCGGGCCGAACACCTCGACGAAGCTCTCTCGGAGCGCTGCGTCGGCCTCGTCCATGGTCACCGGCAGGCCTAGGTCCACCAGGCTGGTGACGCCGTGTTCGCGGATGCCGCAAGGCACGATGCCGGCGAAGTGGGCTAGATCGGGCTCCACGTTCAGCGAAATCCCGTGGAAGGACACCCAGCGGCGCAGCTTCACGCCCACCGCGGCGATCTTGTCCTCCCGCGGAGGTGAGCCGGGGGCGCGCCGTTCCACCCACACACCGACCCGACCTGGGCGGATTTGCCCCTCGACGTTGAACCGGGCCAGGGCGCCCGTCACCCAGGCCTCCAGGGCGGACACGAAGGCGCGTACGTCTCGGCCCCGCCGGTTGAGGTCCAGCATGACGTAGGCCACCCGCTGGCCCGGCCCGTGATAGGTGAACTGGCCCCCGCGTCCGGAGCGGAACACCGGCAGCCGGTCGGCCTGCAGCAGGTCGTCGGTCTTGGCCGAGACTCCGGCGGTGTAGAGCGGCGGATGCTCCAGCAGCCAGACGAGCTCGCCCGCGCGCCCCTCGGCGATCGCAACGGCCCGCGCCTCCATCGCCGCCTCCGCCTGCGGATAGGGGACGAGGCCGCTTGAAACCGCCCAGCCGGCGCTCGCGTCGTCGCCGCGGCCAAAGCGTGGCCGCCTCATCGCGTCGGTTAAGGGCTGGTCAAGCATGTCCCGCCAAGATGGGGCTTCGTTCGGTCGGTGGCAAAGCCGGACATGTGGACAGATGCGTGGGGTCGCGGCGTTTGAGCCAGGTCAAGCAGGTCGACGTGGAGATCCAGATCGTGCTGGGCCGGGCGTGCCTGCCGATGGCCCAGCTGTTGCGCATGGGTCGCGGCGCGGTGATCCCGCTGGACGCCACGGCGAACGACGAGGTCTGGATCCTGGCCAACAATCACCCCATCGCGCGCGGCGAGATACAGATCAGCGACGATCGCATCGCCATCTCCGTCACCCGCGAAGCCAACGTGCTCGACTACAACGCCGGCGGCGCTTAGCCCTCTCAGCGGCGGGCGCCCTTCACAAACAGCGTCGCGTTTGCTACGCCCCGCGCCTCACCACGAGCGGTCGTGGCGGAATTGGTAGACGCGCAGCGTTGAGGTCGCTGTGGGGCAACCCGTGGAAGTTCGAGTCTTCTCGACCGCACCAGTGAATCCCGGTCTTCATCCCGAGTAAGAACGCCGTCCATCGTCAAGCGAAGGAGGTCCGCATGAGCCGCGATCCGGACGACCTCCTGGAGCGGGCGAAGCCGGAGTCTCCCGAGGCGGACGAGGACCTGGAAGACCTCGCGCTCGAAGAGGACTACTCCCTAAATCCCGAATTCGTGCCGATGGTGGCCGACGCGCTGGACCGCGGCGACGCCGAGCGGCTGCGCGAGCTGCTGGGCGCCCTGCACCCGGCCGATATCGCGGACCTGATGGGGTTCCTCTCCGCGACCGATCGCCAGGAGCTCATCCCACACCTCGACGCCGACGTCCTGGCCGAGACCCTCTCGGAGCTGGACACCGAGATCCGTGAGGAGGTGCTGGAGCACGTGCCCCCCGCCGCCCTGGCCAAGGCGCTGGGCGAGATGGAGTCCGACGACGCCGCGGACGTCGTCGACGATCTGGAGGCGGACAAGCGGGCCCAGGTGCTGGCCGCGATGCCGGAGGTCGAACGGGCGGCCATCGAGACCTCCCTGGCCTATGAGGACGAGACGGCCGGGCGCCTGATGCAGCGCGAGGTGGTCGCCGCGCCGCAGTTCTGGACCGTGGGCCAGGCCATCGATCACTTGCGCCGCGAGAGCGACTCCCTGCCCGAGCTGTTCTTCGACGTCTATGTGGTGGATCCGGCCTACAAGCCGGTCGGCGCCGCCCCTGTCAGCAGCCTGCTGCGCGCGCCGCGCGAGGCGCCCCTGGCACAGCTCATGGAGGCGGTGACCGAAATCCCGGTCGATATGGACCAGGAAGAGGTCGCCTACATCTTCAACAAATACCACCTGATCTCGGCGCCCGTGGTCGAGCGGGGCGGCCGTCTGGTCGGCCAGATCACCGTCGATGACATCGTGGGCGTCATCCAGGAGGAGAGCGAAGAGGACATCCTCGCGCTCGCCGGCGTCAGCGACGCTGGCCGGGACGCCGGCGTCGGCGGCATCGTCCGTTCGCGCCTGCCCTGGCTGGTGATCAACCTCCTCACGGAAGGCCTGGCCGCGACGGTGGTTGGCGCCTACCAGAACGAGATCGCGAAGCTGACGGCGCTCGCGGTCCTGATGCCGATCGTCTCGTCCCTGGGCGGCAATGCGGGAACCCAGGCCCTGACGGTGGCCGTGCGGGCGATCGCGGCGCGGGAGCTCAACACGGCCAACACCTCCCGGGTGATCCTTCGCGAGCTGTCGGTGGGCCTGTTGAACGGCGCAGCCATGGGCGGAATGCTGGCGGCGGGAACGTTCTTCTGGTGGCGAGACTGGAAGCTGGCCGGGGTGGTCTGGTTGGCGGTGCTGGCCAATTTCTTCGTGGCCTCGGTCGGCGGGATACTGGCTCCGATCGTGCTGGATCGCACCGGGCGCGACCCGGCTGTGTCCTCCTCGGTGCTGGTGACTTTCATGACCGATTTCTTCGGGTTCCTGGCGCTTCTTGGCATCGCCGCGGTGATCCTGCTGTAAGGCTTTCGTCGCCAATCCGGCGCCGATCTTGCGGGATGAGGGCGGGCGCCTGGCGCCTTGTGTCAAATTGGGACGTCGCGACGGCATGAGCCCGCGTCAACAGGTCTCCCGGACCGCGATCGATCTGGTCAAGCGGTTCGAGGGCTATCGTCGACAGGCGGCCCGGCTCCCGGACGGGCGCTGGACGATCGGCTATGGCCATACGGCCAGCGCGCGCGAAGGCGCGACGGTTTCCGAGGCCGACGCCGAGGCGCTGCTGATCTACGACCTGATGCGCGTCGCCGCGGCGATGGACGGCCTGGTCTATGCGCCCCTGACCCGGAACCAGCACGATGCGCTCTGCGCCTTCGCCTTTTCCATCGGGCCGGAAGCCTTTCGGGCCTCCGAGGTGCTGAAGCGGGTGAACGAGGGCGCCTTCATCCAGGCCGCCTTCGCGCTCGAGATGTGGCGGCGCGCCGAGTTCGAGGGCGAGGCTCTGGTCATCGACGCCCTGGTGCGGCGCCGCGCGGCGGAGAAGCTGCTGTTCCTGACCCCGCCTGGCGACGCCTGGGTGGCCGCGCCGTCCGCCGTCCTGCGCCCGCAGTTGGACCTGGTGCGCGACACCGCCCCTGCGGAACCGCCCGCCAGCCTGGTGGCGTCTTTCGTGGGCGAGTCGGTGGAAGTCGTCCGGGACGAGCGGATGGTCCCCGCGTACGCCGCCGAGGCTGTGGATCTGGGGCGCGACTCCCTGTTCGCGGGCGATCCTGTCGAGATCGCCACGTCCGAAGCCGTCGCGGCGGAGACGGCCCTGACAGACGCCGGCCTGCCGCAACGGACAACGGAAAGCGCCCCAGGCGGCGCCGCGCCGCTTGACCCGTCGCTGCCCGAACCGCCCGTGTCGGCCGACGAAGCGCCCCCTGAGCCGGCTGCGGAGACCGTCAACGGCGCCGAGGCGCCCATGCCGCGGATCGTCGCCCAGGACCTGGAGCCTTACCCCCTCGAGGTTGCGAGCGGGCGGAGGTCCCCTCGCAGCGGGGCCTCGGAGCCCCTGGTGATCACGGTGCTGCTGGCGCTCGGCCTCGCGTTCTTCGTGGGCGGGCTCTTCTGGGCGTTCAACGCCGAGCCGGGCGTGGAAGGCGGGGTCTTCACCCCGCTGCTGGTCGGTTGGCTGGCCGGCGTGGCGGGCGTCGGCTTCCTCGCCGTGGCGGCGTTCATGCTGCTGCAGCGGCTGGGCCAGGCCGAGGGCGGTCGGCCGCGTAAGTCCGAATAGGCGCGACAAGGTCAGCTTCGCATGAGCCAGGCGACCGTGCTAAGCGAGCGGCCATGCGGAGCCTTATCGCATCCGGGGTTCTCGCAGCCCTGACGCTGGCCTTGTCCGCCTGCGTCTCGCACCCGACGCCATCCTGCGGCGCCGGGCGGCAATCGGTGCGCACCGCCCAGCTTTTCTTCGGCCAAGCCGGCGCGGCGGGATTCACCGAGACCGGTTTTCGCAAGTTCATGGACGACGAGCTGCGGCCGCGCTTCCCCGACGGCCTGACGGTGCTCGAGGGCGGGCCAAAGTGGCCCGGCCCGGAGAACCAGCTGTTCCGCGACTCCGCCAAGGTGGTGGTGATCGTCCTGCCTCAGAAGGGCGATGCGGGTCCCCGGATCGCCGCCGTCCGCGCCGCCTACAAGGCCCGCTTCCGCAACGACAGCGTCCTGAACATCACGCAACCGGCCTGCGTCGATTTCTAAGGCGTCATCGGGACGGGCCTGCTCAGTCGAATCGGGCGTAGACGTGCTTGGGCGCCCGATTGACCACTCCGCGGATCTCAGGCGGCGGCTTGTCAGGATCGAACCGCAGGCGGGGAAGGCGGTCGAGGATTGCGTTCAACGCGCGCTCCATCTCCACCCGCGCCAGGTGCTGGCCGATGCAGACATGGGGGCCGGTGGCGAAGGCCATATGCCGGAGCTGGCGCGACCGATGGATGTCGAACCTGTCCGGGTCGGGGAACTTGTCCGGATCGCGGCTCGCCGAGGCCACCACGAGATCGACCGTGTCGCCCGTGCGGAAGGTGAAGCCGTGCATCTCAAAGTCGCGAGTCGCCATCCGCGGACTGTGGGTCACTGGCCCTTCCCAGCGCAGCGCTTCCTCGATGGCGGCCGTCACCAGGGAGCGGTCCTCGCGCACGGCCTTCAGCTGGTCGGGATTGGTCAGCAGGCCGACCATCAGGTTGCTGGTGCCGCGATAGGTCGTATCGCCCGCCGCGGTCGTGAGCTGCCGCAGGAACGAGACCACCACCTGCTCAGGCAGGACCTCGCCGTCCGCCTCGGCATGGGCCAGGAGGCTGATCAGGTCGCCCTCGTCCGGCGAACGCCTACGCCAATCCCGGATCAAGGGGGTGAAGTATTCGCCAAGCTTACGACCGGCGTCGATCGCCTGAGAGGGTTCGAAGAAAAAGGCCCCCTGAGCGGCCGCCAGCTTGTGGAAGACCAGGATGTCCTCCGGCGGCAGTTTCAGCTGCCGGTAGATCACCTGGAAGGGATAGCGGATCGTGAAGTCCTGGACCAGGTCCAGCGTCCCGCGGTCCATGACCTTGTCGAGCAGGCCCTCGATCACGGGCTGGACGATGGTTTCGGCCCACTTGCGGACCGTCTGGGGCAGGAACGCCTTCTGGAAGATGCGCCGGTAGCGGGTGTGATCCGGCGGGTCCATGTAGGAGATGGTCTCCCCGAAGCTGATCCCGATGGACGCACGCAACGGCTCGGAGCTGAAGACCTCGGGATTCAGCAGGATTTCGGCGCATTTGTCGTAACCCAGGGCCATGAAATGGTTCGGCGTCTTGGGCAGGGCGGCGGCGGCGCCGAACAGATGCCTGAACTCTCCGGGATGAATCCAGTTTTCCTCGGCCATCCTGTGTATGAGCGAATAGATGTCCAGCTCGTCGCCGTACATCAGCTCGTCCGCCAGGAAGGGATCGAAGTTGGGATCGTCGAGGTCCCGGATCCGCGGTTGTTTGCCCGCCGGCGCAACGGAAGTTGCTGTTGTCATTGGCCTTCCTCCCGCTTGGGCCCGGACGTACCGCCAAAGTCCCTCGTACAGCATCATCTGCGGAAGCTGCCGGCACAAGCCCCTCGGCTAGCGCCGGTCCAAGAGCGTCGCCAGTCCAAGGCGGCCTCACGACGGCCTCGGCGCGGCGCCAGCCGGTTAACACCGGTCCAGCCCAAGCCGCGCTTTGATCCGCTGACAGCGCCGTTCTGACGATGGGGGCCCGCTACGGCCAGGACCTCGCCGAGATCAGGGACGAACCTGGGGAACGCCCTTGGCGGTGTGCAGCGGCTCCCCTAGCGGCACCTTCATGAAGCGGGTGGTCAGCACCTGGTCCTCGGCCTCCGGCGCCTGGGTCTCCTGGTAGAGCTCCGAGGTATTTTCAGGGATGAACTTGCGGACGGCGTCGTCGCCGAAGAACCGCAGCGACAAGGTGCGACGCTTCAGCCCCGGCCAGGTGACGGCGCCGCCGTGCAGCGTGTCGGTGTGGAACACCAGGATGTCACCTCGCTTAGTGGAGGTCCCGGCGATGTCCCACTTCTCGCGTTGCGCCTCGATGTCCGGAATGCGCGGGAAGTCGGGATGGTGGTACATCGGCTCGGTGTCGTCGTCCGGATCGAAGCCCGTCAGGCTGTAGATAGGTCCGCGATGCGATCCGAGCACCAGTTCCAGGACCGCCTCTTGCGGCAGGTCGTCGAGGGCGATCCACATGGTCAGCGTCTTCTTGCCCTCGAAGGGGACGCTTGCGCCGTCCTGGTGCCAAGGCGTGCGGCGCGCCGCGCCTTCCTTCATCCAGAGCTGCTCGCCCATGAACCAGACCGGCCCGGTGCGGAAGATCTTCGAGACGATGTCCGGCGCTTGGGTATCGTCGAGCACGGGCGCGAAGTTCGGTTCCGCCCAGCTGTTGGCCGTCTCCTGGAAGATCAGGAAGTCGGCGCCGGGATACATCCGCGTGGCGTTCGGCCCTGGATTGGCGATCCTCCATTCGAAAGCGTGCTCGATGAGGTCCATCTCTCGTTCGTCGAGCGCCTGGCGCAGCATGAGTCCGCCATACTTCTCGTAAAGGCCGGCGACATCCGCGCTCCGCCAGTCGTCCACAATCCATTGGTCGCTCGAAGCCATAGCGATCCTCACAGGTCGACCAGTCGAATTTAGGCGGGGGCGTCCGGGATGCAAACCGAAGACCCCCGCGGAAGCATAGCTCCTGCAAAAACGGGGGAGTCTTGATCGTCACGGCTTTTGTCCGAATACGCGGGTTCCGGCGCCTTGAGCACGGGATCGATACTTCCCCGCCATCGCCAGATGGCCATGCTCCCGCGTCTGGATAAAGAGACCCATGGACAGCCCCGTTGCGAAAAGACTGACGCCAGATCAGGTCATAGTCTGTTTCGCCGCGGCCTTTTCTTAATTATTGGTCGATAAAACCGAGTTAAAAGCGGCGGCTTTCACGAAGACAGCGCCATCTCAAGAAATCTCTTGCGTTGTTTTAGATGTCCCATAAATAACAGCAGAATCTGGGGAGGAATCTAATGAGCGATTTGAATAGCAAGCGCGTTTGGGCGCTGATGGCGGCCGCGAGCGTCATCGCCTTGGGGTCGGTGACGACGGTCCAGGCGCAAACCGCGCCGGGCGGGGGCGCAGCGCTGCAAGAAGTGGTGGTCACGGCGCGGAAGCGCGAAGAGCGCGTGCAGGACGTGCCGATCACCATCGCCGCCCAGACCGGCGAGCAGTTGGCCCAGAGCGCGATTCGCTCCGTGGGCGATCTGAGCGCGATCACGCCTGGGCTCCAGACCATGCGGACCACGATCAACGCCGGTTCTGGCATGTTTATCCTGCGCGGCTTCCTCCAGTCGGACAACATCCTGGGCGCCGACCAGCCGGTCACCGTCTATATCGACAACGTCTTCAACGAAGGCGCGAGCGGTCTCGTGGGGACCAAGCTCTACGACATCGACCGCGTGGAAGTGCTGAAGGGCCCGCAGGGCACCCTGTTCGGCCGCAACTCCACCGGCGGCGCGGTGCAGATCTTCACCAAGGCGCCGGTGAACCACTTCGAAGCCGAGGTCCTGGGCGGCCTCAGCAATCCTAGCGGCGGCAGGCTCGCCGGCTTCGTCAACCTGCCGCTGAGCGACAAGGCGGCGCTGCGCGTCACGGCCGAATACGACAAGGTCGGCGGCTGGGCCCGGGTGAACCACACGGCACAAAGCGACAGCTTGCTGGGCGGCCCCGCGCCGATTCGCGCTGGCACCAACCCCAACAGCGCCGGCGGCAACAAGAGCTACATGATCCGCGCGGGCCTGAAGCTGGAGCCGGTCGACCGGCTGCATGTGCTGCTGCGCGCCAGCTACAATCGCCTGGAGGCCGAAGCCCTTCCGCTTGATGTCCAGGCCTTTACGCCTGGCGGGGCGGCTCACCTGGAGGCGAGTCTCGACCTGCAGGGCAAGACGCTGGCCGAAGGCGGCGTGCTGAACGCCGCCACCCTCGCCGCCGGCGCCGCGGCGCTGAATGCGGTGATCAACACGCCCTACGATCAGACTCTTAACGGCGCCAGCGGCGGCGAAACCGTCACGAGCTATCGCGGTTCGGGCGAAATCACCTATGACCTGAGCGACAACGTCTCAATCCGGTCGATCACCGGCTGGCGGCGGCGAAGGGCGGCTCAGCAAGCGGACGTCGATGGCAGTCCATTCACCATCCTTCCGAATTATAGCACCTCGCGCTCGACCGAGATCAGTCAGGAGCTTCAGGTCAACGCCAACTTGCTGGACAACCGCCTGAAGCTGGTCGGCGGCGGCTATTACTATCACGCCAAGGGCCGAGATACCTTCTACAGCGCAACCTTGTACCTCCTCCAAGGTCGGAGGACGACGACCGCCATACCCTCGATCAAGAGGAGCGCGCCGGCGGTCTTCGGCCAGGGCACCTTCGCCGTTTTGCCGAACCTGAACATCACCGGCGGCCTGCGCTACACCTGGGATCGGCAGACGATGCACCAGCAGGGCGCCATCTACAGTGGCTGGTTCCTCACGCAGGTAGCCTGCAATGTCCCGGATCCGACGCTGCCCTGTGACATCAGCAATAAGACGAAGAGCAAGGCGCTCTCGTGGCTGGCGTCGATCGACTACAAGCCGATTCCGGACGCAATGCTGTTCTTCAAGGTGGCGCGTGGCTTCAAGAGCGGCGGCAACCAATCCCGCATCAACTCTCTGCCGGACTCTAACGTGCCCTATGATCCCGAGTTCGTCACCGAGTATGAAGGCGGCGTCAAGTCGGAGTGGCTCGACCACCGCTTGCGTATCAACGCCAGCTACTACGTCGACAAGTTCGAGGACGCTCAAAAGCTAATCAACAGTCTTACGTCGGCCGGCACCTTTGTCACCATTATCCAGAACGTCGCCTCGGCGACGATCCAGGGCGCCGATGTGGAAGCTCAATTCTCCGCCACCGAGCGACTGACCGTCGGCGGCACCTTGGGCTACATGAAAGGCAAGTATGATAGCTACATCGTCCAGGGCCTGGACGTGAGCGGCGCCTTCCGCTTCCCATTTCTGCCGAAGTGGAGCTACACCGTGTGGGCCAACTACAAGCAACCCACAGAGTTCGGTTTCGTCAGCGCCAACCTGAACTGGCGCTGGGTGGACAAGCAAACCAACAATTGCTGCGGCTGGCGCGGACCGGAAAGCCGGGAACCGGGCATACCGACCACCGCTGTTAGGGTCGGCGCAACAGAAAGCCTGACGACCCAACGGGCCTACGGTTTGTTGAACGGCCGCCTAGCGGCCCACCTGGACGGCCCGAACATGGAGATCGCGCTCTGGGGCTCGAACCTTCTGGACAAGAAGTACCATGTGCACACGAACGACCTGGTCGCTCCGGGCTTGGGCTACGTCAACGGGACTTGGGGACCACGCCGCGCTTACGGCGTAGAAGTCTCCAAGCGGTTCTGATCCCCGCAAGCCGATGCGCATCCAGGCGCTTCGGCTGAGCCTTGAAGAGGTGCGCTAGTCGGGAAGATCTTTCCGCCTAGCGCACTCTCGGCCGCAGATGAGCGGGCCAGCGCCAGCCGTTCCCCGTCTCTCCTTACATTCGGGAGGGCGAACGGCCGTGCCGAGTTAGCCTGCCAATCAGTGCTGTCAGATTTCGACCATGTCGAACTCGGCCTTGCCCGAGCCGCAGTCTGGACAGCGCCAGGTCTCTGGAACCTCCGACCAGGGTGTGCCGGGGGCGATCCCGCCGCCGGGATCGCCCTTGGCCTCGTCGTAGACCCAGCCGCAGTTGAGGCACATCAGGACCTTCATCGGGACGGGCCTGCTCAGTCAAACCGGGCGTAGACGTGCTTGGGCGCCCGCAGGACCACGCCGCGGATCTCAGGCGGCGGCTTGTCAGGATCGAACCGCAGGCGGGGAAGGCGGTCGAGGATGGCGTTCAGTGCGCGCTCCATCTCCACCCGCGCCAGGTGCTGGCCGATGCAGACATGGGGGCCGGTGGCGAAGGCCATATGCCGGACCTGGCGCGACCGATGGATGTCGAACCTGTCCGGGTCCGGGAACTTGTCCGGATCGCGGCTCGCCGAAGCCTGCACGAGATCGATCGTGTCGCCCTTGCGGAAGGTGAAGCCGTGCATCTCAAAGTCGCGGATCGCCATGCGCGGACTGTGGGTCACTGGCCCTTCCCAGCGCAGCGCTTCTTCGATGGCGGGCGTCACCAGGGAGCGGTCCTCGCGCACGGCCTCCAGCTGGTCGGGATTGCTCAGCAGGCCGACCATCAGGTTGCTGGTGCCGCGATAGGTCGTATCGCCCGCCGCGGTCGTAAGCTGCCGCAGGAACGAGACCACCACCTGCTCGGGCAGGACCTCGCCGTCCGCCTCGGCATGGGCCAGGAGACTGATCAGGTCGCCCTCGTCCGGCGAACGCCTACGCAGTTCCCCGATCAAGGGGGTGAAGTATTCGCCAAGCTTACGGCCGGCGTCGATCGCCTGCGAGGGGTCGAGGTAAAAGGCCATCTGAGCGGCCGCCAGCTTGCGGAAGACCAGGATGTCCTCCGGCGGCAGTTTCAGCTGCCGGTAGATCACCTGGAAGGGATAGTGGATCGCGAAGTCCTCGACCAGGTCCAGCGTCCCGCGGTCCATGACCTTGTCGAGCAGGCCCTCGACCACGGGCTGGACGATGGTTTCGCCCCACTTGCGGACCGTCTGGGGCAGGAACGCCTTCTGGAAGATGCGCCGGTAGCGGGTGTGGTCCGGCGGGTCCATGTAGGAGATGGTCTCCCCGAAGCTGACCCCGATGGTTTCACGCATCGGCTCGGAGCTGAAGACCTCGGGATTCAGCAGGATTTCGGCGCATTTGTCGTAACCCAGGACCGTGAAATACTTGGGATTCTTGGGCAGGGCGGCGGCGGCGCCGAAAAGATGCCTGAACTCTCCGGGATGGACCCAGTTTTCCTCGGTCATCCTGTGTATGGGAGAATAGATGTCCAGTTCGTCGCCGTACATCAACTCGTCCGCCAGGAACGGATCGAAGTTGGGATCGTCGAGGTCCCGGATCCGCGCTTGTTTGCGCGCCGGCGCAACAGAAGTTGCCGTTGTCATTGGTCTTCCTCCCGCAATCGGCCCTGACGTCCCGGCGAAATCCCTCGTGCAGCATCATCTTCGGACGCTACCCGTACAAGCCCCTTTCGGCTTGCAGCACCCGGTCCGGCGACGTCTTTGACGGGCGTTGTCAGGATAACCGGCGCGCGCCCAGAGGCCCAAACGGGAGAAAATTTAGCGTCTGCCCGACAGCATCTCCTCGAGAATGCGGGCGGCGTCTTCGACGCTTTCGGGGGCGAGCCATTCGCCCATTGCGTCGATGACCCCCGCCTTGCCGGCAATGAGCTCGGGAGTTAGCGAGCCAGGCTGAACACACAGACCCACGCTCTCGATGGCGAGGTGCCGGGCGACCCGGCCGGCCATCGCCGAATAGAAGGCGCCGCTCGATGCGCACCGATCGTGCGCCAGATAGAGCAGCATCGCCGTCGGATCCTTATGATTGAGCGTCGCCGAGAACTCCTCGCGCTCGGCCGCCGACATCCCCCCGGCGTAGCGCTCCGCCATCCGGGTGAGGCCTCCAGGCGCCAACCCGTTCGCCTTGATCCCGACAGCGCGGCCCGCGAGCGCGAGGGAGCGGGTCAGCCCCGTCACCCCTGCCTTGCAGGTCGAATAGGCCGCGTTGCCCGCCTGTCCGTAGAAGGCGGCGGTGGACACGATATTCACGATCCGCCCGCCGCCCTGCCGTTCCATGACGGGCCAGACGCGGTGGGATACCTTCCAACTCCCCAGGACGTGCGTCGCCAGGTGAGCCTCGAATATGTCGTCGGAGAAGTTGGGGAATTCTTCTTCGCGAAGTATTCCGGCGTTGTTGACGAGGATGTCGACGCGTCCGAATGCGTCCATGGCGGCATCAACGATGGCCTCGGCCCCGCCTTGCGCCGACACGGATGCAAAGCAACTCACGGCCTCGCCGCCAGCCTTGCGGATCTCCTCGGCGACATGGGCGGCCGGTCCCTGGTCGGAGCCGCGACCTTCGACATCCACCCCATAGTCGTTGACCACGACCCGGGCGCCCCGCGCCGCGAAGGCTTGGGCGTAAGACCGGCCGAGCCCACGCCCCGCGCCTGTGACGATGGCCACCTTGCCATCGAACCGCATCGCACCTTCCGACATATGCGCTCCCTTGCTGAACTTGCGTGGCGCTGCTGTGGATGCCTAACGCATCAACTTGTTGGCCAAGTCTTCCAGCAGCCGGCGCTTCTCGTCGATCGTCGAGCGCTTCTTGCCGACGACCCACGGCAGCGGACCGATGGCGGTGTCGGTGACCCCCAGGTCCTCCATCCGCCTGAAGAGATCAGGCACGTAGGCGTTTCGCACCGCCTCGGGATCTTCGCCGTGGGCCAGGATCGGCGAAATCATGATCCCGAAATCCGCCTTGCGACGTTCGTCCGGCGCCTCCGCGCGGCCCTCGTTGAGCGCTTGGAGGATGCCGGGGATTTGTTCGGGCGTGGCGTGACCCATGAAGCCGTCGGCCAGCCGGCCGGCGCGGCGCAGGGCCGGCGCCGCGTGGCCGCCGATCCAGATCGGGATCGGCTTCAGCGGCGAGGGCTCGACGAACACCGGCGGGAAATCAAAGAACTCGCCGTGGTGCTCCACCGGGCCGGGCCCCCAGAGCTTGCGGAGGATCTCGATCATCTCCTCCATCCGCCGCGTGCGAATGCTCCAGTCGACGCCGGCAATGTCGTATTCCTCCTTCATCCAGCCGCCGCCCACGCCCAGGATGAAGCGATGGCCGCCGATGATGGCCGCCGTGCCGACGGCCTTGGCGACCTGGATCGGGTTGTTGCGGTTGGCCAGGATGAACACGCTGGACCCGTACTTGAGCCTGGTGGTCGCCGCGGCCACGGCCGCGCCCGCGACGGCGGTGTCCGGGAAGCTCAATTCCTGGCCCGAGGGCGGGGAGCCGTCGGCCGAGTAGGGGTACTTGCTCTTGATATCGACCGGCATGGCCCAATGGTCGCCGTCGATAATGCCTTCGTAGCCGCACTCCTCGCAGATCTTCGCCACGTCCAACAATTGGTCGATTTCGCCGTTGAGGAAATGCACCCAGTATTTCATTGGCTTTGTCTCCGGGCGCGCCCTTCGGTTGTGACCGTGCTTGCAGAGTCACCCGGGCAGTATCGGGCTGACCAGGTTCCGGCAGCGCTGTCGCCCGCCAGCCTCGAAGAGCTCGCTCGAGGCTCCCAAGAATCTAGCCTCGTGCGGCGCCGTCCGTAACTCCCTTCCAGTCCCGGAGCATCATGGCCAACTGATGGTTGAGGTCCTGGCGCTGGCGATCGGATGGGCCTTGTCAGGTTGACCACCCAAGACGAACGAGGCCGCGCCCCGTCCCCCTGTTCTCAGTCCGACGCTTGGCAGTCCCATGAACGCAAGAAGCCCCGGCCATCGGGCCGGGGCTTCCGCTTTATGAGGCCTCCTGGGCTCTGACACCCAGGGGGACACCCAGCATTTGTCCGCGAGAGCGCTGGACTCCTTAGAGGCCTTGAATCTCCACGGAGATTTCCAGCGCACCTCGGGTTGACAAATGAGACACTGGATCACCTCCTTTCAGCTGTTTGACAGGACCTCCCCATATGGGTCCGCTTCGGGCCCGACGCAAAGCCCCCTGCGTCAACGGGCCTGCCCCTCGGCGACCGCGGCGCCCGACTGGCGGTCCTCGGCGGCCTGCTCCTTGAGGCTGCGCCGCCGCCGCAGGTCCTGGACCGGCCGGTCGAGCTTGTCGAGCGCCTCCATCGTCGCCTGCCAGCCGGCCGTCACGGCCGGCTCGTAGGCGCTCCAGTCGCGGATTTCGACCCGGCCGGTGTCCGGCAGGACGAGCACGTCGGTGGCCTCGCGCGCGGCCGCCAGGTCGCGGCCGGTGGAGACCGTGGCGGCGCGCATCAGCAGCGAGACGATAGGCGGGCCCTTGCGCCACTGGCCGGAGCGGAGCCAGCGCCAGGCGGACTCCGGCCGGGCGACGTCCTCGGCGGTGATGTTCCTCGTGCCGCTGACGTCGACCCCGACGATCACCCCCAGATGCCCGGCGCGCATGACGTCGGCGGGGAAGTTCTTCATCACCGCGCCGTCGACAAGCACGTCGTCGCCCTCGGTGGCGGGTGGGATCAGGCCCGGCAAGGCGGAGCTGGCCCGAAGCGCCCGCCACAGCGGCCCGCGCCGGTGGAGGTGGTAGGCGCCCGCCGTCAGATTGGCCGAGATGCAGAAGAAGGGCAGCCAGAGGTCGGCGATGTCCGCCTCGCCGAAGTGCTCCTGCAGCCGCTCGGTGACCTTCACGCCTCGGGTCATGGCCAGGATCGGCAGGGCGATGTCGTCCACCGGGCTGGACTCGACGAAGGCCGCACGGATGCGGCGATCCAACTCGACGTCGTCCCAGCCCATGGCCACGCCGGCGCCGATGATGCCGCCCATCGAGACTCCGCATACGAAGTCGATGGGCACGTTTCGGGCGCGCAGCGCGTGTATGGCCCCGACGTGGGCGTAGGCGCGCGCGCCGCCTCCGGACAGCACCACGCCCACCGCCTGGCCGGTGAGCACGCGGGCCAGCCGCTGCACGCCGGCCACGTCCTGGCGCCGCACATGGAACACCCGCGTGGCCGCCACGGCGTCCAGCCAGGCCTCGGAGCCGCGGGGGAACCGGCAGTCGGGGGTCTGGACCAGGATCAGGTCCACCAGCCGCTGCTGCTGAAGGGCCCCCACGACCGGCCGGCTGGCGGCCGGCGGCCGGCGATCGCCGCGGCCGACCAGGAACAGGCGGTCCACCTGGCGCGTGACCGTCAGGCGCCAGCCGCGCTCTTCGGATTCGGCGACGTAGAGGACGAAATCATGGGTTCGCTCGACTTCTGAGAACCATTCCGTGGGCGCGCCGGAGGCTTCGGAGCCGACGACTTCGACGGTGTAGCCCAGCCGCCCGATCTCTTCGGCGATGCTCTCCACCAGCAGGCGCAGCGGGCCCGGCCGCCCCGCCGGCGCGAAGCCGAACACCGAAGGCTCGCCCACTGCGCCGCGGGAGACCGCTTGCCGGGTCCGCAGGATCATCAGGCGCGCCAGTTCGGTCATGACCGAGGCGTCGGCGTCGCAAGCCTCGAAGAACACCTGCGCGGGAACGGCGAAGATCTCGGAATCCCGCAAGGCCACCACCTCGGCGGAGTGCGGGGCGTGCGCCACCAGCGACATCTCCCCCACCGGCTCCCCGGGACGGATCACCCCCAGGAAGTGCGGCTCCTGGCCCTCCTCGCGCCGGAAGGCGGCAAGGCGGCCCGTACGGACGAAGAAAAGCTGGTCAGCCGGATCGCCTGGGGCATAGAGGGTCTGACCGCCGGGCAGCGAAAACCAGGTGACGTGGGGTTGCACGGCCGGACTGCGGAACAGCCGCGCCAGGGCGGAGTTGGCGGGTATGTCCGGCAGCCTGCTCACGTCGCCAGCCTATCGCCGCCGTAGAGTCGCGGCTACGGCGCAGGAGGAATCCATGAGCCACCCGATCGCCGATCCGTTCGTGGAAGGGGCCGATGTCAGCCCGAGCTCCGACCTGGTGCGCATCGAGGCCACCGCGGCCGGCGCCGTCACCGTAGTGATGAACCGCCCGCAGAAGAAGAACGCCCTGAGCCCGGAGTTGATCTCCGCCCTGCACGAGGCGTTCCGCACGCTCGCGGGCGCCGAGGGGGTGCGCGTGGTGTTCCTCCGCGGCGCCGGCGGCGCCTTCACCAGCGGCGGCGACGTGGAGGCCATGCGGCGCAGCCTTGACATGGCTGAGGAGGAGGTGCGCGAGGACCTGCTGGCCATGGGGATGATGATCAAGGCCTGGCATGACCTGCCGCAGCTCACCGTCGCCCTGATCGACGGCCCCGCGTTCGGCGGCGGCGCCGGCCTGCCTGCGGCCGCCGACCTGGCGATCGCGACGGCGCATTCGAGGTTCAGCTTCTCCGAGGTCAAGCTCGGCATCATCCCGGGCGTCATCGCGCCCTTCGTGGTGCAAGCCATCGGCCCCAGGCGCGCGCGCGGCCTGTTCGCCACCGGCCGCGTGTTCGACGCCGCTGAAGCGCACCGCATCGGCCTGATCGACGAAGTGGCGGCGGACGCCGTCGCGCTCAAGGCGGCGGCCGACGCCATCGCCCGGGACATCATGGCCTGCGCGCCGGGCGCCATCGCCGAAGCCAAGCGCCTCGCTGACCATGTGCATGGTCGGGAGATCGACCACCGTGTGCTGGAGGACGCCGCCCGCCGCAACGCCGCCGCGCGTCTGGCCGAGGAGGGCCAGGCCGGGATCAGAGCCTTTCTGGAGCGCGGCCGCCCGCCCTGGGCGGAAGAGGCGTGAGGCGAGCCTGATCGGGCCATGCCGCTGCACATGATCAAGCTCTGCGTCGGCTGCGACACCGTCGAGGAGTTGGAGGCCTGGCGCGCCGCGGACGTCGCCGGAGGCCGGCCCTGGACTCTGCGCACGCGTCAGACGCCCAAGCGGGCGGCCGAGATGCTGGACGGCGGCTCGGTCTATCGCGTGTTCAAGGGCATGGTCCTCTGCCGCCAGGCCATCCTGGATATCGCCACCGTCGGCGAAGGGCCGAACGCGCGCTGCGAGGTGACGCTGGATTCGCTGGTGGTGCGGGTGGCCCCGACGCCCCGGCGCGCGTTCCAGGGCTGGCGCTATCTGGAGGCCAAGGACGCCCCGGCGGACCTGCCGCAGGACCTGGCCCACGACATTCCCGCCGAGCTCGCCCGCCAGCTTCGCGAGCTGGGCGCCTGGTAAGACACTTTGAATTTAGAGCATTTTCTACGCCGAACCGGTGTCCGCTTCGGCGGAAAATGCTCTAGGCGGCGATCCAGCCGGCCTCCAGCTTGGCCCAGGTGAGGCCGACCGGCGAGACGTGCTGCAGGTCGACGATGGTGTTCGGCCAGACCGGGTTGCTTCCCGTCCCGTCCCGGTCGAACCGCACGATGGTCCCATCGGCGCCGTCGGAGAGCAGGTAGACGTAGCCGTCGGCGACCGGATCGGATCCGGTGTAGCCGGACTTCTGGAACAGGGCCGAAAGGTCGAGCACGTCCACGCCCACCTGGAAGTCGGTGACGTACATCGGCGCCCAGGGTTCCTGCGACAGGACGAAGTGATCCGCGCCGGCACCGCCGGTGACGGTGTCGTAGCCCATGCTGCCGATCAGGGTGTCGGCGCCCGCGCCGCCGGTGAGGACCGAGCTGGGGCCCGGCGAGGTCAGCAACTGACCGGCCGTCGTCGCTGGCGGCGGCGGCAGCGGATCTGTGGCAGGCGCAGGCGCCGGCGCGCCCGAAAGCTGCGCCCAGGTGACGCCTGCCGGCGAAACCTTGTCCAGGTCGATGATGGCCTTCGGCGAAAGCGGGTTGGGGCCGGAGCCGTCGTGGTCGAAGCGCACCATGGTCCCGCCGGCGCCGTCGCTGGCCAGCGCGATCCACTTGTCCGCCAGCGGATCGGACCCGGTGTAGCCGTAGGCCTTGAACAAGGGCGTGAGGTCGATCTTGTCCACGCCCACCTGGAAGTCGGTGATGTGGATCGGCGACGAGGGCTCCTTGCCGAAGACGAAGACGTCGGCCCCGCCGCCGCCGGTGAGGGAGTCGTTGGCTGTGCTGGCGGTGATGGTGTCGGCGCCGGCGCCGCCGACGATGACCGTCCCGGCGCTGAGCGAGGTCAGGGTCTCGCCGGAGGTGGGGCTGCCCGCGGGCGGGGCCGGCGGGATCGCCGTGAACAGCTTGGCTGCGGTCAGCCCGCCTGACGCCACGCCGTCCAGGTCGATCGCCGCGACGGCCTTGGTCCTACCGGGTCCGTCGATGTCGATCGAGATCTTGGTTCCGCCGGCGCCGTCGGACGCCAGGATCACGTACTTGTCCTTGATCGGGTCGGCGCCTGTGTAGCCGGCCAGCAGCTTGGAG
>Ga0207703_10001123_pt1 | contig 25270 bp, 17 predicted proteins | sample KBSSwiS12_FD_184304 | JGI IMG/M metagenome (GOLD analysis project Ga0207703, IMG submission 184304) | Switchgrass rhizosphere microbial communities from Kellogg Biological Station, Michigan, USA - KBS Switchgrass S1-2 (SPAdes) (version 2) | ecosystem: Host-associated > Plants > Roots >...
GATCTGACGCTCGCCGGGATGATCAAGGGTCCGGCCATCCAACCCTCGGCGGATCACATCCAGCTCTATCACAACGTCAATCCTGACAACGGCGCCCATCTCATCGTGGCGATGCACAGTCCGTCGAACGCCCTGGGCGATGATGGTTTTCGATTCACAATTGATACCGCGGACGGTCATTACACGATTCCCCGTACCGGAACATTGCGGATCAACGGGCAGGATTCGAAGCTACTGCTGGCCGCCTACGATCTCGGCCGACAGCGTCTCGTCTATTCGACGTCCCAACTCCAAACCGTAATACCTCGGGATGACCGGGACATCGCTCTACTCTATGGACCGCGCGGGGAAGACGGCGAAACGGTACTGCGGTATCGATCCGCGCCTGAAGTGCGCGTGCTGGAAGGAGAAGTGGCATCTCGCTACGAGGCCGCGACCGGCGACCTCTTCCTCAACTGGGTGCACAGGGGACTGCAACGGGTACTGATCAGTGGTGGCGGACGGGCGAGCCTGTTGCTTCTGCTGGCGGATGAGGAAACGGCACAGACTTTCTGGAATCCGAGCCGCAACATCTACCCCGCAGGCGCGACCACGCCTCCCACGGGCGCGGCGGTGCCGGCCGCCGCCGGCGCAGTCCTCGTGCACGGCCCAGCACTTGTGCGCGAGGCGTCGATTTCAGGCACCGCGCTGGCGCTCACGGGCGACACGACGTCGCCATCACGGTTGGAAGTCTGGGCACCCGCTTCCGCCGGCACGGTCAGTTGGAACGGCAAAGCCATCCCAGTGAGTTCAACCGCCAGTGGCAGCTTACAGTCGACAGGATCCCTGGCAGGCGTCGATCCGGTAACCCTGCCGGATATCTGGAGGGGTCGGTGGCTTCGTCGGCAGGGATCTCCAGCGTCTGCACGAGATTTCGACGACTCGGCCTGGGAGCCGGCGTCAAAGACCAACACGTCGAGTACCACCAAGCCGCCTTCCGGGCTGCCGGTATTGACCATGGACGACTACGGCTTCCACCAGGGCGATGTCTGGTATCGCGGCAGCTATCGAGGTGACGGTGTGTCATCGCGCCTCGAGCTCGTTTACGGCGCAGGAGGCGCCGGGCTGCTGCAGGCATGGATCGACGGTCACTTTCTCGGCCAGGACGAGCTCCCCACCGGCCAGGATCGTCCGCCCACGGTGGGCAGCGCCACGTTTACTCTGGCTGCGGATGCGATTTCCAAAGGTCAGACGCACACCATTGCCGTCATGGTGCGCAATGACGGACACAATTGGGATCTGATGGCCGATGAGGCACATAAGGAGGGCCGGGGCCTGATCTCTGCCTCTCTATCGACACCCTCGGGCGCACGTTTCTCGGTACCGATCACCTGGAAGATCGAGGGGATGAGCGAGCAGCTGCGCGACAGCGCTCGGGGCGTGATGAATGTCGGCGGCTCGTTTGGTGAGTTGAATGGCTGGTACCTGCCCAATGCTCCAACCGCAGGTTGGGCACCTGTCTCTCCCGGATCGCCCATACCGGCGGGCACGACCTGGTTGCGTACCCGCTTCGAGCTGAACATGCCGGCCGATCACGATGTGCAGTTGGGCCTCGGGTTTGGCGACACGCATGCAGTCCGCTCGAAGCGCTCCTACCGTGCCCTGATTTTCGTCAATGGTTGGAACATGGGGCAGTTCATTGCCCACATCGGGCCACAGCGCGTTTTCGTGCTTCCGCCTGGTATCATCAATCCGAACGGCACCAATACACTCGCTCTCGCTGTAACGAGCGACGGTAAATCAGAGAATGCGCTCGAGCCTCTGAAGCTCGTGGTCCTGCGTGCCGCGCGTGGCGGTGTACCGATCGAGCCCGTTGCCGCCCCCGATTATTCAGTCTGGTCCCGAGGAAGTCACTGATGCCGCCTATCGTGCATGCCATTGCCTATGCGCAGGTGAACGACGCGATCCGTCGCCTGATCGACAACATGGTCAACATCAAGGACGAGTCGGGGAAGTTCCTGTTGCGTCTCGATGATGGTCGCGTCATCGACACCAAGGGCTGGAACGATTGGGAATGGACGCATGGGATCGGCCTCTACGGAATATTCAAGCATTGGGAGCTCACCGGCGACCCTCGAGCGCTCGGGATCATGCAGGACTGGTTTCGCAACCGCTTTGCCGCGGGAACGCCGACCAAGAACGTCAACACCGTCGCGCCATTTCTGACTGCAGCCTGTCTCGTCGAGCGCACGGGCGACCAGACATTCCTGCCCTACCTCGATGTGTGGGGTGAATGGATCATGCGCGGGATGCCGCGAACCGAGGAAAACGGGCTGCAGCACATCGTATTCAACAGCGAGAACCCACAGCAGCTCTGGGACGACACGCTGATGATGTGCGCCCTGCCACTCGCCAGGATCGGACTCCTGCTCGGACGTCCTGCCTACATCGAAGAGGCCAAACGCCAGTTCCTGCTCCACGCGAAATATCTTTCCGATCCCGCGACCGGGCTCTGGTTCCACGGATGGACTTTCGCTGGACGCCATCATTTCGCGCGTGCCCGCTGGGCGCGCGGCAACGCCTGGGTCACCATTGCCATTCCGGAATTCATCGACCTGTTGGACCTCGAGCCAGGCGATGCGATACGCGAGTTCCTCGTCGAGACCTTGCGCACGCAGGTCAAAACACTCGCCTCACACCAGGATCAAAGCGGGCTATGGCACACGCTGATCGACGATCCCACTTCTTATTGCGAAGCATCGGCTACAGCGGGATTTGCTTATGGGATCCTCAAAGGTGTGCGAATGGGTCATCTCGACACTGCCTATGAGGCGGTGGGAATCCGGGCAATCAAGGCGGTGCTCAGCCAGATCAGCGCCGCAGGCGAGTTGCAGAACGTTTCATTCGGGACTCCAGTGTTTGAAACGCTGCAGGGATACAAGGACGTGCCTCTGACCTCGATGCCCTATGGGCAGGCCATGGCCATTCTGGCCCTGGCCGAATTCTCAACCCGCTACATCTGAGCGGGTAATGATTCCAGGCACACGCACGGTCCGTCCCTATCATTACCTGACCTACGGCGTCGCCGATGTGTTCGGCGCCGGGTCGATGGCCGTCATTGCCGGTTGGATCCTGTTTTTCTATTCCACCTTTTGCGGCCTGACGACCGTTCAGGCGTCCGGCATCTTTGCGATAGCGCGCCTGTTGGATGCGGTATGGAGTCCCCTCCTCGGGCACATTTCCGACAGCATCGGTGCTACACGGCTCGGCCGGCGGTTTGGCAGGCGGCGCGTGTTCCTGCTGTGCGCTGTCCCCTTGTTACCCAGCTTCGCGCTGATGTGGGTGAGCGGGCATACTTACCTGTATTACCTGTGCACCTATGTTTTCTTTGAGCTGACATACGCCTCGGTTCTGGTGCCCTATAGCGCGCTTGCACCCGAGATGACGGACGACTATCAGCAACTGAGCAAATTCGCCGGTGTCCGTCTGATCTGTGCCCAGGTCTCGGCGATCCTGGCCGGCATCCTGCCCAACCTGATCATCAACGTGTTGGGCGGCAAGGACTCCGCTGATACCTTCCTCTACATGGGCATCGCCTTCAGCGCGCTTTTCATGGTGGTCGTGTGGATTACTTATCGGTTCAGCTGGGAGCGCGAGGCTAGCGCGCCGACCGTAGCCGCTGCGCCGGCAACTGTGCTCGGGATTCTCGGCAACCTCTTTCACAACGTCATTTCAACGCTGCGCATCCGGGCATTTCGCCTTCACCTGGGTATGTATCTCGGCGGTTACATCAGCCAGGACATTTTCAACGCGGTCTTTACCTACTTTGTGGTCTTCGTGCTCGCAGGCAATGTCGCACTCGCATCAGCACAGATGGGCGCGATGGCCTTTGCGCAGCTCATCGCAGTGATCTGTTTCATCCCGTTGATCCTGCGACTGCAGCCCGCACCGGCGTTTCGGCTTGCCAGCATTATTTATATCGCCGGGATCGTCGGACTCGCCTGCCTGTATGTATTGCACCCGACGTCGTTGACCACACTGCTGTACGTCCCGGTGCTGATCGCCGGCTTCGGTCGCGGCGGCCTGAATTTCATTCCCTGGAATATCTACAACTACATTGCGGAGGTAGACGAGATTGTCACGGCCGAACGCCGACCCGGAGTGTTTTCCGGCGTCATGGTCATTACGCGCAAAACCACCATGGCCGCGGCCGTGATGGTGGTTGGCTGGATACTCGGTCTGAGCGGATTCGTTCCGGGGGCGGCAAGTCAGAGCGCGCTTGCGAACGAGACCATTACCGTAGTGTTGGTCGCAGGTCCGATCATCCTCCTTCTGATGGGCATTGCCATTTCATTTCGGTTCAAGCTCACGCAGCAGACGCATGCGGTTCTGCTGCGCGAGATCGCGCGTTTCAAGCGTGGAGAGAGCGCCCCGCCATCGCAGGAGGACAGACAGATCCTCCAGGATCTGACGGGTTGGCCGTTCGAACAACTCTGGGGGAAGAACCCGGTGCGCACATCATCACAGCGCGCACCCGGAGTCGAAATCGCTAATCGTTGAGACCGCATCGCCGGCAAACGCGAGACACTCGATTGCCGCCAGTGCCCATTGCGCCGAAGTGTTGGTTGAGATCCAGGCAACTTCGTCGACCGGGTTGAGCACCTCAGGCGTTTCGATGCGCCTGGACTCGAAACACGAGCCCGGCTTGACGCCACCCTTGCCCGCCTGGAACTCCTGCCAGGCCCGTGCAGCCAGGGCCGCGTCCTTGCGCTTGTGGGCTGCAAACGCCGTCAGTCGCGCGTGTCCCTGCTCGAGATTGAGCGGCGCAAGGACCACTCCCAGCACCCGCTTCTGCTCATCGGGTGGTGCATTGAAGAGCTCGCAATATTGGACCCACGCGCGCTCGAACTCCGGGATTGGCAACAACTCTACGAGTTCCGCACAGACTTCAGGAAGCCCGAACGCGGCACTCAGGTGGGAGACGCTCACTTTATCGTTGGTGGAGATGTCAAACGCTCCCGTTGTCAGATTCATCCAGCCGCCGCCGGTCAGGAAACCGCGAGGCTGCGCTCCGATTGTCCGCATGCTCTCATGCAACCTCGCGCGCATTTTAGGGTCGCCGGTACGCTCCCATTCCGTGAGCCACGCCCCGGAGATCGAACCCCAGTCCGTACCGAAACCGAGCCACGCCCGGTCGCCATTTGGGTCAGGCAGCGGTCGTGCTTCCTCCAATTTGCGCCCGGGTTGGATCGCGCGCAACGTTCGCGCAGCTTCAACCTGCTCACGCATTAGGTCACCGACACGTTCGTCGGCCGTCAGATAATAGTAATAGCGGCGGTTCGCAGCGGTGCTGATTCGCATCTGCTTCGCACTGCATCCCCAGTGCATGACATTGTGACGGGAGCCGAGTGGCGCAAATCGCCCGAGATGGTGAACATCAACCTCACCGGTGTGACGGGTCATTGCTTCGGCGAATCGGAAGACTTCCGGCCGCCCGCTGCGTAGGAAATAAAGCCACAGCCAGATATCCGTCGACAGCTCGGAGTTATCCCACGCGAATCCTCCTACGTCGTAGCGCCAGACGTGTCGGTCTGTATCGTAGGTGTGCATGACGTCGCCGTAGTTCCAGAACCCATACCAGCTTCTCTCATCCTGCTGACCTCGATAGAAGTCAAACAGCCAATCGAGCCTTTTCTCTATGTGTTTGGCCGCAGGAGTTTCGAGCGGTGGCCGGGCGAACGAGCGGGCGAATACCCCGGAATCCTGTAGCGTCTGTGGGGTGGCCACTATGACCGGCGGGTTGCGTAGCGCTTCGGCCAGTTCCACGAGCCTTGCTCGCGTTGGAGTGCCCGGGAGGATCCACAGAGAGATCTCACTCGTGCGCGCGACTCCGACCGGTGTGCCGAATCCAGGTTCGTAGTCTTCGTAGGTGATGTCGAGTCCTTTGCGCTGTTGTTCGTAGGTGTCCTGTCCCATTCCGTCGTGATAGAAGCGCAGGTCCATCGGGGCGGTCTCTGGTGCCCAGACCCAGAGAGTCACTTCGGCTGCGTCGCCGGCCATCCCGCGAACGTCCAACTGCGCGGGATAACTCTGCCAGAAGTTGCGGATACCAAACGCTACGCCTCCTTGCGGCGTGCCTGCATAACCGAGGCCCGACGCGCGCCGGCCGCGATTGGCATCCAGCCAGGCATGGCCATCCTTGGTTCGTTTCCGAATCAGGAAGGACTCTGCCGTGGGTTGCAGCAGGGTCCAGTCTCCAAAGGCAGGAACGAACTGGAGCAGTGATTCAACCTCAGGAGCGATGGACGTTACATTGAGTCCGTCCAACTGCTCTTGGCGCGCACGTTTACCGGGGTCACGTCGTAGACCGGTCAACCCGCGTACCGCTTCGCTGAACACACCGTCTCCGCAGAAGCGGACGTGACGGTTGTGCGGCGGGATTTCCGGCGCCAGCGGCATGGCAAACCGGAATCCGACTCCGCGGATGAAGTCGCGCGATTCATCGCCATCGAACACAATGGTGTGCATCACTCGCACACTGTCGCTTTGCGAGTAGAAATAGAGGCGCAGCGTGAATGGCAGCCAGCGTCTGCCGCTCGTGCCCTCGTGCTTGCCTTCGATCCTGATGACTGCCCGGATTGGTCCGCGCTGCTCGACTACCACTTTATCAACGTGGCTTTCAAATGCCTGGTGTTGTACCGCTCCTTCGGGGGTGTCGGGGTGATCCTGACTCAACAATACCAGGCGGCCGTCCCGCAGTGACACGTGCCCGTTGCGGGAAATGGACTCAATCACGAAACGGCCGGTTCGATTGATCCGACAGGCGATGACTCCAGTGTCAATGTCCACTACCGCGGCCTCTTCCTTCACACTGACACGCCCCTCCGGCTCGACGGGCTTGCTGGCGGCCACGATCTCCCATGGGCCTGCACCTGCTTTCGCGTTGACGGGAAGCGCGTGCGCGGTCCATTTCAACGAGCCGTCAGGCCAATAGGCCAATGGCCAACTTTGCAGTGGCATCAGCGCCCCGCCCGGTTCGCGCAGGGAAAAATGACGCGTCGTGTTGCCCTCATGCCCCGCGGCAAATTTCGCTCCGCCGTGCGTGCCTCGGGGCCACGGAACTCCCCAGGTTACGCCGGTGTTGATCGCCGGCGCGTGACCGTCGAGCCAGCGGACCCAGGCGCCAGGGCCCGGATTGGTCAACGCGATCGGCGGCGGTGCCTCGCTCGTGGCCAGCAATGGAGACGCGGCCGCAGCCGTCGGCGCTAATGAGGCGGCGGCGGTGCCCGACAGGCCAGCGGCGATGAATTCTCGGCGAGAAAATGAGTTGCCTGACATGCGTTCCCTCGAGGTACCTTAGTTGGCCAGGTTGAAGTGTTCGGGTGGGTCCGGCTTTCGCGGGTCAAACGCCACCGCATCGGGTAAGAGGTGGCTGGCAAGATCACCTGCCAGTGCCCCATCCACTTTGCGAATGCCGGCAACCACCATCCGTGCCAACTCGTATGCGCCGTAGTCGCTGTGATGGGTCTTGTCACGGCCATCGTCGCGAAACGCGAGTGGCGCTCGCTGTGTCCCCAGCGCTTCGTAAAAGGTTTTGCTCATGGCATTCAGATCAATCAACGCGACTGATTGCTCACGGGCGACAGCTCGCACTGCGTCGGGGTAGCCCTCGAGACTGTCAGTGATCTGGCCGTGGTCGTCGAAGTTACGTCGCTCAGGAGGTGTGATCAGCACTGGCACTGCGCCCCTACGGCGCGCTTCGGCAATATAGGCACGCAGATAAGCCTGGTACGTCGAGTCCGCTTCGACGTAGGTTTGAGGCCACTGTTTCTTTTGATCGTTGTGGCCAAACTGAATCATCAACCAGTCGCCGGGTGCGAGCGTCGAAAGCACTTTGTCCAGTCGCAACTCCGTCATAAATGACTTGAGCGTCGCTCCTGACTTGGCGTGATTGGCGATCGCCACATCCGGTTTGAAGAAGCGAGGGAGCATTTGCCCCCAACTCGCCCCTGGGCCCTGCGGTACATCGGTGACGGTCGAGTCGCCCACCAGGTACACGGTTGGAACATGTACAGGCTCGACGTTCACATTCGTGACCAGCGAGGCACATCCGGGAATATCGAATGTCAGATTGTCATCCCAATCGGGGCTGTTGACTTCCGCGGGCGGCAGGCGGACTTCCGGTGCGCCGGGCGCGTTGGCCGGAGGCGGCGGCAATGCGGGTGTTCTGACATTGACAATAAAGCTGCTTGCACCTTTAGGAAGTGCTTCGATCATCAGGCGCCGTGCTTCGGCATATACGCTGCAATGGGTCGAGCCTTCGGAACGGTCGCGCAGTTGCAGCGTCACGCGGTAGTTTCCATCCGCCTCCTGCCGGGAGAAGTGAAACGAGTCTATGAGGCGATAGACTTTGAAGTTGCGGACGCGCAGATGACTCTGGGTCGTGCGTATGGCGAACCAGCCGTGGGTATAGGGTTCCGAGTCCGTGTACTCGAACAGCTTGCGGTCGTCCCGGTAGTACTGGCTCAGGCCGTTATCGGCAACGATCCGAATGCGTTGAAACTGGTTTGGCCGCAGCAAGTCCTGTGGTGCGGAGCGATCGTTTTCCGGCAACAGGGGGCGATCGGTCGCGCTGGCGATGTAGCGACGGAAGCGTGTTGTCGTGTTGGCATTGCCGCCGAGACCGACGTAGTACATGCGCAATGTGTCGTAGTCCCTGAAGGCTCCCGTGCGCCGTCCCGCAGGCGAGGCCTTGGACTTTGGGTCCGTCGCCATCCAGAAGCTGTTGAGATCGCTGACACGGTCGTTCGGTCCGCCTTCGGACACGGCTGAGGCCTCGTAGTCGATGAGAATGGGGCCTTCCAGCTCGTGGCGGAGCCACAGCGTCAGACCCGCTGGTGTGTCAATGTCGAGGACGCCGGCGGTAGCCGTGACATGAGCCGTCCGCTCAGATTCGATCACCCAGTCTGAGAGACCGTGATGAAAGTCGTCCTGGTGGAGAATGCGGGCTAACTGGAGCCGCGCGTCGGGCGCGCCCGGCAGCGCGTCTCGACTGGCGGCTGCGGCTGATGCGGGCGCCGTGGCGGTGGCGGCCCCAAGCAGCGCAATCGCCGCGAGGGACGCTGGCGCTTGCCACACTCTGCGCCCGGTGACGCCCTTGGCCTCGGTCATCCCTCAACGAGCCATCGGTTGCCTATTTTGATCGATAATGAACGATTATGATCAAATTGGTCAAGGCATGTTCTCAGCCGCAGGTCGTCTCGTTACTCGGGCGGCTCGACGCTGATGGGAACATGACCTCGTCACGAGCCGCTAGTCTCCTACGCCATGAGAACATGTAATCGCATTGGACGAGTCGGGTCCGCGTTTGGGATTGCTGCGGCAGCGGGAGCGTGGGTATTGACATGCCTGCCAGTTGCTGCGGCGGATACGACAGCAGCTCAGGCTGGTAACTGCCGAGTCGGCATCTATCATCTGCAAGACGGAAGTGACGTCGACATCGGGTTGGGCAATGACGCTCATCTTCGATGGCGACGCAAAGACGGTACCTCTGGTGAGCTCACTGAAACATCGGACGGGACTTGGACGAGCACACTCGGGTGGACTGCGCGCGACGACGGCAAACGTGTTGCCTTCTCGGACTGCAGCAAAGGTGAGCTTACTTTCGCCGGCGTAAAGGGTCAGCGAATCTCATTGGCCACAACCGAGACTCGCTTTCAGTCCGGGGGCGTCAATCTCACTGGCCGCCTCGTAATGCCGAAGGGCGCCGGGAAAGTGCCCATTGTCATCCTCATCAGCGGCTCAGAAGATTTCTCGGCACGCGACTTCTTCGCTCTGCAGCGGATGTTCCCCTCCGAAGGTATAGGTACGTTCGTCTACGACAAACGCGGCACGGGAGCCTCCGAAGGCAGTTATACACACAACTACCAACTGCTGGCCAAAGATGCCGTTGCCGCCATGCAAACAGCGAGACGACTTGCTGGCGCCCGGGCAGGCAGGGTCGGCTATCAAGGCGGCAGCCAGGCGGGTTGGGTCATGCCTCTCGCCGCCACTTTAACGCCCGTGGATTTTATCGTCGTTGGTTATGGCCTTGCTGTCTCGCCTATCGAAGAAGATCGCTCAGCCATTGTGTTGGACATGACACGGCACGGTTATGGTCCTGATGTCATACCAAAGGCAATGGAGGTGGCCGACGCCACGGAGGCGGTCATCGTCAGCAACTTCAAAGAGGGCTACGACCGTGTCGACGCCGTCCGCGCAAAATACGGGAGCGAACCTTGGTTCGAACACGTCCACGGCAACTTCACTTTCGCCGTGCTGGGAATGCCTCACGACGAATTGCGTAAAAAAGGCCCTGTGTTACTCCCCGATGTTGATCCTCACTACGACCCGATGCCAATACTGCGGAAGTTGAATACGCCGCAACTGTGGATCCTCGGCGAAGATGATATTGATGCACCGAGCGCCGAGACTGCGCGACGACTGGCGGCCCTTGCTGCCGACGGGCGACCGATCGTGACGGCCAGTTTTCCGCGCGCCGAACATGGCATCTTCGAATATGAAACGTCAGCAGATGGGACACGCCTGTCGACCCGGAACTCCGACGGCTACTTCTACATGATGCGTGACTACATTCGCACCGGGGAGTTGCACGGGCCATACGGGTCCAGCGCGATTTCCGGTCGGAGGCGATGAGCGCCCGAGGTGCGATACATGACCCGATGGCGACAGTACCTGGATAAGACACCGCTGTGTCCTTCAGGGGGTTATGCATATGCACACAATAAATGCAGGCCAACGGACCGTGGGACTGCTGGCTCTGATGCTCATCGGACTGCTGACGCATAAGCAGGTATCCGCAGCCTCCAGGACCTTCTACATGGACGAAGGCACCCACTATTCCGATATCTCCATGTGCAACAACCATGACCTCAATACGGTCACGGAGTCCCTGGCATCGGAAATGCGCTCCAACGGCTGGACCGGATCGAGATTTGTCAATGAGTTGGCATGGCCGCAGGATTATCGGGAACACTCGACTCCAACGGCCTCGATAACCTGTTTGGAGACAACACGACCCTTACGGTTTACGCGGGGCATGGCAACGCCGGACTGATCACGTTCCGGCCCCGTTTGAATCAATGCCAGGCCAACGCTGGATCCAACATGGCGCTCGGTTCGGGCTCGACGGGTGGACGGGCAACGATTGGTATCTGGCTGAGCTGTGACATGTTCGATACCGGCCTGCTCGACGAATCGAGCTCATCCTACCGCCGGATGAATTTGCGCCAGAGCCTGGGTTGGCTCAACACAATCAGTATCGACGATGACGAGGCTCGGGACTTCTTCCGCAAGTCCCAGCGGATGTCCAACAAGGACGCGTGGCTCGATCAGATGCAAGGGGACGGACGCGAACCCCTGGTGCTGACCGCTACGACCGCCAACGATGCATCGACCTGCTGGTTCTTCCACGGACGCGAATCACTGGGACAAGGTGTCGTCGACCAGTTGAGTGGCAACTGGGGCTACCGGTGTTGGGAGTGGATCGAGTACGACTGAGCGTCTGTTCCGGGAGTAATGCAAATGAACGCCAAAACAACAACATCGATCTGGCTCATTGCGGTGGCCGCCCTGGCGGCCGCCGGAACCGGCGCGGCACAGACGCCCGCCAAGGAAACCCTGGCTCGACTGGACGAGGTGGGTGCAACCCTGCCTGTGGCTGATTTTCGGGCGGATGCGCCCGATCGCGAGGCGCTCGGGCAACGGGCCAGCCGTATTGCAACTGTGATGCAGGGAGCCACCGTCACGGCGGTCTCTGCTGAAAAGACTCCTGTGGAAAATGACGGCAAACCCGTAGAACGGGGTGAGTTCTTCGTCGAATCGCCGAAGCGCATTGCGATCAGCTTTGACGCTCGACGAAATGAGTTACTCGCGGTCCAGGGAGCTGTTGCAGATGACTACCTGTCTACCGCTGATGTCGGTCCCAAGGAAGCACACGCCGTCTTCGCGAGAACGATCAGAGCCCTGGAGTCAGGGAAGCTCGTTCAGCCCGAGGGACTGGAACCAGACACGGTACACACCGGGCGTCGCATGCAGGGCGAGATGGGGTCGGATCGCAAGGAAGTTGAGCATATCAAGGCTTACTTCTTCGAGGTCCCGCGCACCATCGGTGGTATCGAGGTTTTCGGTTCCAGCACCACCGTCTCGGTGCATCGGACTGGCGAAATCGAGTCCATACGTTCGATTGGCCCGGGTGTGACGCGCACCCAGGAAACTTTGAAGCGGCGCATTTCACCTCAGTCACTCTCGAGCCGGGCGCAGAAGGAAAACCCGCGCGCCGAGGTTTCGCGTGTCGGCCTTCGGTACCCCTGGGCCGCGGTCCGGGAAGACGCGGCCCTGGCATCCAGGCCCCGCGAAACCTTCCGCGTGGTCCCCATTACGACGGTAGACGGACGCAGGATTGAAGGCCGCAGTTACTATGTCTTCTATGCGGTCGACGACAAGAAGCTGGCGCCCATCGTCTGGCCAAAGCCAAACCCTCGAGCTACCGGCGATATGCGCAAGGAGATGAGCGGCGAATAACGACTGCACGCCTCTTCCTCAGCTCAGGCTGCTGTCACTATCAACAGCACCTTCCGCAACATGTCAAACCGACCTGTCGCGAGATTGCGATTACCTGCACCGTGGTTCAAATCTCTGTGGACGGTGTGATCGCCCGCACATATCGTGACGCGCACATCTGTTGGCCAACGAGCTTCGAAGAAGCGAAATGTCGAGCAGCCAGGCTGAGCTAGTACAAACATTGAAGCGGTTGCAATTCACCGCCGACCGCTGCGCCACCTCATTTTCGAACAGCGTATTGAAGGTTGAATACCGGGTCGCTTTTTCCGCCGGCGCAACCCTTCCGTGGCGACTCATAGAGATACACCATGCGGTCAAGAAGGCCGGATCGCCCCGGTCGCTGCGGAGAATGCACTGCTTCCGCAGCTGGGAGTCGCTGTATGCCTCGGTCCGGGAGCGCATCACCTGGAAAGCAAGGGATCAGGCACTCGTAAAGAGCTACCTGGTGCGAGTTGGCGGGGCAACTGAGAGCACTGCGCCGGGCGAGCCCAATGCCGGTGACCGTCTGCGCATCCACAACCCGAATGTAGACCTCTCAGCCCTGACAGCCACCCGGCAAGCGTTGCGGGCACAGATGTGCTCGACGCGGCCCGATCGTGCGGTCGATCTGCCTATCAAGATGAGGCTACCCGCATAGGGCCGAAATGCCATGCCTCGGGCTATGCTGCCCGCGGGAACGCCCGGGCCGGCGCCATGACCGGCGAACGATTGAAGTTATAAGTTGGCGCGCGTAGCATCGCGCTCGCGCATAACTACCAACAGGTCTCATCCATCAAACAACGAGCCGTCGCCCGGTGACGAGCTGTATTGCGCTCGTTGCCCCGCTGGCGCTCCCGTCTCAGAAGGGTGCAACGCATGCGTTGCACGGGTTGGCCGCGAGGACAACCCCGGATCGACGGTGAGCGGCCGACGGCCGCGCAGAAGGAGAAGCCAAATGATCTCGCGCATGGCAGGGCGGATAGTTTCTCTGGTATTGCTGCTTGCACCGTTCGTGGCAAGCGCCGACGACGCGGGCAAAGTTGAATTTCCGTTCCTCGAGGCAACCGTGGCACAGCTTCAGGCTGAGATGGCCGCCGGACGGCTGACCTCTGAACAACTCACGCGAGCCTATATTCAACGCATTCGGCAGCTCGACCAGCCCACCAGGGACAGTATTGGAGTCAACTCCGTGATTGAGTTGAATCCAGACGCACTGGCGATTGCCCGGCAGGCGGATGCCCTGCGGCGCAGGGGCAAGGTACTGGGCCCACTGCACGGCATCCCGGTACTTCTCAAAGCCAACATCGACACGGGCGACAGAATGCAGACTACGGCCGGGTCCCTGGCGCTGCAGGGTACGCCTGCGCTCAGGGATTCAACCGTGGCCGCCAAGCTGCGCGCCGGAGGTGCCGTCATTCTCGGCAAGACCAACCTGTCGGAATGGGCGAATTTCCGCTCGTTCGAGTCCGTCAGCGGCTGGTCTGCCGTGGGCGGTCAGACTCACAATCCCTACGGCCTCGATCGCAATCCGTGCGGCTCGAGCTCCGGGTCAGGTGCAGCCGAGTCCGCCAACTTTGCGACTCTGTCCATCGGCACCGAGACCGACGGAAGTATCGTATGCCCGGCGAATGCCAACAATGTCGTCGGGATCAAACCGACGGTTGGACTGACCAGCCGGGCTGGTGTCGTGCCCATCTCGCACACACAGGATTCTGTGGGCCCGCATGGACGAACGGTCGCGGATGCGGCCGCGGCGCTGGGTGTCATTCAAAGCCGTACATCTGATGGCCGGGACTCGGCTACCGGCGGCGTGCCGCTGGGCTGGCAAGGCCGATTTACGCGCCCAACCAACATTCCAACCGACTACACGAAGTTCCTCGATCCCAACGGCCTGAAAGGTACCCGATTGGGTCTGGTGAGGAGCCAGATAGGGCTCGATAACGCGCCCCAGCAGGTGATCGATGCATTCAATGACGTAGTAACTGCATTGCAGGCCGCGGGCGCGACTATCGTCGATCTGGACGCTGAAGGATTCACATTTCCCTCGGCGACAGGCGAAACACTGGTACTGGAATTCGATTTCAAGGGCGACGTGCAGAGCTATTTTGCAACTCGCATTGGTGTCCCTGTTGCCAAGGGAACGTTACAGGATGCCATCAACTTCAATAACGACAACGCCGACGCGGAGATGCCCTTCTGGGGTCAGGATGTCTTCACCGAGACGCAGGCGCTGTTGCCTGGACCGGATACCCCGCAGACCGACCCCAACCTCGGCGTGCCGGTCGGCACTACGTACAACCAGGCGTTGGCGATCGACAAGGCCGCGACCGTAAACGGAATTGACGCCGCGCTGGCTCAGTTCCATCTCGACGCGGTGATAGCACCCACAGACAATCCGGCCTGGTCAACAGACCTGCTATATGGCGATCACTTTGTCTTCGGCAGCTCCGGCCTCGGCGCGCCCGGAGGCTATCCATACGTCCAGGTGCCGGCAGCGCAGGTATTCGGAATTCCCTTCGGCATTACTTTCTTTGGCACGGCATTCAGTGAGCCGAAGTTGATCACGCTGGCATCCGGGTTTGAAGCGGTCACGCAGGCGCGGATCAGGAACCTCCCGCAGATCAGCCCGACCATTCCCGAAGACCACACGGCAGGTGAACCACTGAAGTTGCCGCCCGGCAAACACCCGAAGGACTGGAGGCCACGACATCTTTGAGCGGGCGCGGCTGCCTTCGGAAGCTGCACCTCGCGGATGTCCATTCGGCCGAGCCCATCCGGGCACTTGGCCGAGTAATACAGGGTGTTGGGACGACCCGGCGCGAAAGCGGCTCCGATCATGAAGTCGGAACATCCGAGTTTGAGCTCCTCACGCCCGGTCCACGCTTTTCCGGTGTATTGAGACCGGAACAGGCGTACGTGCGCTTCGGTGTCGCTCATTGTGCCGGAGCTGAAAACGAGGGTTTTGCCATCCGGCCCCAGCGCGGCGTCAAAATCCTCTTCCGGCCCATTGATCTCGCGACCGAGATTGCGCGGCGCCTGTTTCAATTGGGGATCGCTTTCAAACAGATCGTGCTTACCCTCGCCTCCCCAGCCGTCCGAGGAGAAGATGAGAGATCCCCGAGGTGTCGGCGTGGCAGCCCACTCATCGCCTTTGCTGTTGACCCGCGGCCCGACATTCCTGGGAGCGGAAAACTGGTTGGTAGTCACGTCCACGTCGACCACATAGACATCGGTGCCACCGTAGCCACCGGCACGGTCAGAATCGAAATACAGATGTTTCGAGTCCGGCGAAAACGCCGGGTCGAATTCCACGGCATCGGTATCGAAGGACGCGCGAGCCGGGGGAGACCAGCCGTTCGCAGTCCGGTGCATCTCCCAGATGTCCTGCTGACCAGCATCGGCATCCCGCCCAATGCTTCCCCATGCAATCTGGCGACCATCTGGCCGATAGGCAATCCGAACTTCAGCGGCTGCCGTAGATATCACGCCAGGCTCTACCACGCGGTCACCCCGCGGGGCACCCGCAAACGCTGTGGCACCTGACGCCCAGAGAATCGCAACACGAATGGCTCTCATGCGAGAAATATACACTCGTGTCAGCTACGGAATGCGTGTGTATTGAGTCCTGTAGTTCACTTCCCAGGTTTGTCCTCCATCGGCGGAAAACGCCTGCTCGGAAGCGCCGGTTTCCTTGGAGGTTGGCCAGAGCGCAAAGTGCACGAGCGTCGCTCGGCCATTCACAGGCTCTGCATCGTAGAAGTCGACTCGCCCGTTGTTGAAGACTCCTGCCATGGGTGCTCCGAGAGTGCCTTCAGTTGCGTTGGCGAAATCGAGAAACCACTGGTGCGCATTGGGGTTGTACCAACGCAGCGCGAGAAAATCGATTGGACCGAACGGCGGATCTATATGGATCTCCGCCAGGTTGGCACGCCCGCCCCAGATCCGGTTGACCACGGTCGTGCCGTCCGTCTCGGCCCACTGGGTCGATCCCGTCAGAGGTTTGAGCAGGCGGCTGGAATGTGTTTTGAACTTTCCGATGTCGAAGTCGAACTCGTTGGAGACAACCGGTACAGGTCGGGCCTCACTAGCCGGGATACGCGTCTTGTGCCCGATGAAGAAAACCTTCCAGGTTTTACCACCGTCATCGGAAAACTGTTCGCCGTAGTCGTGCGCATCGGCACTGATTTTCGTCCAGACACCGCGGACCAACATCGCCCGGTCCTTGAAAGTGTCCGACTGAAAGAGTTGAGCATGCCCGTCCTTATCGAAAGATCCGACGAGCGGCGCTCCCAGCGTAGCCATCTGACTATTGAGAAAGTTCATGCTCCACTGGTGACTGTGCGGGTTGTACAGGAACAGGGTCATCGCCTCCCAGTGTCCTTTCGGACCGTCAGCCTGGATTTCCTCGAGCCACGCCTTGCCACCCCAGACTTTCCTTGAAGTTACGGTGCCCTCCAGGGTCATGGTGACATTCGGCTGACCGAATGGGTCCGGTGTCCGCGTGATGTGGGTATGCCAGGTGCCTTCGCCGAAATCGAAATCATGCTGGCCATCGCGTAGTGGGACGGACTGAGCGGTGGCTCCCTGCGCTGCGAAAGTGCCGATGAGGCACAGGGCGGCGATGGTAGCGGCGGTGCCGCTGGTGGCGGCGGTGGTGCCGGTGGCGGCGGCGGTGGTGGTGGCGGCGGCGGTAGTGCCGGTGGCGGCGGTACCGGTCCACCCCGAGTTTGATCGTGAAGGCAGTCTCAGGTTCGTGGTTTGCACAATGTCCTGCGTCGTGTGGCTATCTCTGGCGCCCATTATCGGCAACGCAAAAATCCCCTCAGAAGGGTCACTTGGGCGAAAAAGGACTGGTTCACTCCGGGGCCGCTCGCATGCGATGCTGCGGCATTAACCCATGAGGCGTTTACCCCTGAGGCATTTACCCCATGAGTCGTGACCCATGAGGCATTCGCCAGGCAGCACCTCGATTTGAGCCTACTTTTTGAAATCGAGCTCGAACCCGGCTCACGGGGATCCCGCGTAGGCAATCTGCGCGATCAGCTGAAAGCCGCAATCGAGGACGGACGGCTCGCCCCGGGCATGCGCTTGCCGAGCTTGCGGGAAGCCCCGAAATTGTTCGGGGTGGCTCGCAATACCATGGCGGAGGTGTACGACCAGTTGCTGAACCAAGGCTACGTGGTCGCGCGGCAAGGCTCCGGTACATTCGTCACGGACACTCTGCCCAGATCCCAGCAGCCGGCGACGTCCACCCACGCACCCTCACGCAGCCTCAACCCATTCTGGCTGCAGCCGGAAGTGACTGCAGCGATGGGATTCTGGCGCGAAACGGCGCCGCTCAGCCCGAAGAGTGCAACATCGTCCATCGACTTGCGCCCGGCGTTGGTGGATGCGCGACTGTTCCCGTTTGATGTACTGCGGCGCGTATCCTCCAAGCAGCTTCGCTCGCTCGAGCGGAAAACGGCCCGCAACAAAAGTCCACAGGGCAACCAGGGCAACTATCACCTGCGGCAGGCGATCACCAACCATATTGCCGTGACCCGGGCTGTCGCCTGCAACGTCGACGATGTGCTGGTGACATCAGGCGCTCAACAGGCCTTCGACCTCCTCGCCCGCGTGCTCGTTGCCTCGCGCGACACCGTTGTCGCTGTTGAAGATCCGGGCTATCCGCCAATGCGAGTGGCCTTCGCTGCTGCCGGTGCGACGCTCGTGCCCGTTGGCATCGACGATGAAGGACTGATTGTTGATGCCATTCCGGAAAGCGCCAGTGTCATTTGTTTGTGTCCCTCTCACCAGTTCCCTATCGGCGTCAGTATGTCAGCACGCCGCCGGCAGGCGTTGATCGAATTCGCCCGGCGCCACAATGCGGTTATTGTCGAAGACGACTACGACGGTGAGTTCCGTTTCGGGGGCAGCCCGCTGACCGCATTGCGAGCGCACGATGCGAGTGATGTTGTGTTTTATGTGGGGACATTTTCCAAGTGCATGCTGCCGTCCCTGCGTCTCGGTTTCATGATTGCGCCCGACTGGGCGCGGCGCGCGCTCGTGGCGGCCAAGAACTGCCTGGACTGGCATTGCTCGATGCCCATTCAACTCGGGGTCGGCGCGTTCATTGCCGAGGGTCATCTTGCGCATCATGTGCGCAAGATGCGGCGTGTTTATCAGCAGCGCCGCCAACTACTCATGGAGATACTCAGCCAGGATTTCAGCCGGTGGCTGGAGCCGATACCTTCGCACTATGGGATGCATATCAGTGCCGTAGCCTCCACGGATCTCGACCTGGAGCGCGTGACCGACAAGCTGGCTCGCAATGGCGCTGGGCGCCCCGTTCAACTGCACACTTTCAGCCGTTACTACCTGGGGCCGCAAACGCGCCGTGGCTTGATCTTCGGGCTCGGCGCAGCTCATCAAAGCGACCTGCGGCGCGCCCTCGCCGCTCTACACAGCGCGCTACGCCTCAGCTCCAAGCCTCTAAGTAATTGAAACTAATCGAGATTGATCGCTCGACCAGGCATTTACTTGAACTTGCATTGCATATGATGCAGTATGGCTGTCACAGCATCTAATGCATCATATACAGTGCAATATGACCCTCCCAGAAATTGGGCTGAAGCTCCGAGAAGCTCGTAAAACACAGCGCCTTTCCCAAGGCGAGCTGGCCGAGTTACTGGGAATGAGCCGCGCCACCATCTCGGCGATCGAGAACGGAACGGTTGGGGAAATCGGCGTCCGCAAATTGATGGCGTTGGCTACGGCGCTCGATCTCGAGTTGCTCATCGACACTCGAGGTGGACGGCCAACGCTGCAGCAGCTGAGAGAGGAGCGTCGTGCCAGCCACTCCGGCGGTTGATGTTTATTGCGCTGGACAGCCAGCAGGCACCCTAGCCAGGAGCGATGTACACGACGGCGAGTTCCTCTTCGAGTACCTCGCCAGTTGTCCGAAGAAAAACGCGGTTTCTCTGACCATGCCAGTCGTACGCGATCAGTACGATTCAATGAATACGGTTCCGCCCATATTTGAGATGAATCTGCCTGAAGGCGCACTCCTGGAGAAGTTGCGCCTGCGCTTCGCCAAGACAATTCCAAACTTCGATGATCTGCACCTCCTCGAAATAGTAGGTCAGTCGCAGATCGGTCGATTGCGTTACGCGCGCGCCGGAACCAACCTTGCCGAACCGGGGACGGAAAGCCTGCACGAGCTTCTCAGCTATAAAGGGGCGGAAGATCTCTTCGCGCAACTACTGGAACGGTATGCACGGTATTCCGGTATCTCCGGCGTTCAGCCAAAGGTCCTCATCCGCGCCGAAGAAGCAAATCTGGATCGCATCACTCATCGCAGCACGACTCACATCGTCAAGTCGTTTGATCCCGAGGAGCATGCTGAATTGGCCGCCAACGAATATTTCTGCACGCGCGCGGCATTGCATGCCGGATTGCCGACCGCGGATTTGAGCCTTTCGGACAATCGCAGACTGCTGATTGCGAAGCGGTTCGATCTGCGCAAGGACGGTTCGTATCTCGGCGTGGAAGACTTTTGCGTGCTGAATGCCTTGCGTGCTCATGGTCGATACGACGGTTCGTATGAAGGAATCGCAAAACGCATCCGCGATTTCGTCAGCCCGACGGAGGTGGCCGCCGCCCTCACCCAGCTATTTCTCACGGTGGCCTTGTGTTGTGCGATTGAAAATGGCGACGCGCACTTGAAGAACTTCGCGGTTATATACGCGGACGCACAAAGCAAAGTACACCTGGCCCCTGCCTACGATCTCGTTTGCACCACAGTGTATGTCGCCGATGATTCGATGGCCCTGACACTCAATGAATCCAAAGCTTTCCCAACCGTCAAACAGCTCGAATCATTCGCTCGCAGGCATTGTGACTCGACACCAGCGCGTACGAAACAAGCTCTACAGCGCGTTGCCGCCGGCGTAAAGCAGAGCGTCAAAGAGATTGAGGAATATTCGAAAAAGCATCGTGGTTTCGAGAAGGCGGCCGCTCGACTCGTTGCCCGGTTCAAGCATGGATTACAGCGACTGGAGCTTCTGTAAAGCAGTTTGTCATGGGTCGGCACCCGTGACCCTCAGAGGTTGAGGGCCGCAGGATGCCGCCCGTCAAAGCGCAGTTCGGCATGGCGGTTCGCTCCAGCGATAGTGACATTGAAGCGGCAAGACACCGGCAGTAGCGGATTGGTTGGAGCGGATTCGCCAGTTGCAGGCGAGATAGTCAGCCTCTGCTTTGCATCGTCCCACCGCATCTCGGTGAGGCGATAGCGCCCCCGCTGATAGTCGAATGTCTCACCATCGTCCTCGTACAGCTGGAAACGGCCGTCGGCGCCCGGATGGATTCGAAGCTCGGCGGCGCCCGAACTGTTCTCGCCGACATGTTGCTTGACGGGTCCGAGCGGAAGAATCGCGCCGGCGCGCACATAGAGCGGGATAGTGGCCAGATCAACCGGACGGACGATCTCGCGGCCCCCTGTCAGCTTCTGCCCCGTCCAGAAGTCATGCCAATGACCTCGCGGCAGATAGATGCGTCGCTCGGTCAGTCCCCGCGCAACTACCGGCGCAACCAACAAGTCGCGCCCGAAAAGATACTGATCCTCTCGGGCCACTGCGGCGGCATCGTCCGGAAAATGAAGCCACAAGGCGCGCAGGATAGGCATACCGCTCACGCAGGCCTCACGCACCGCGGAGTAAAGGTACGGAAGCAACTGGTAACGCAGCTCGAGATAGCGCCGACAGATCGGTTCGATGCGAGGATCTTTGAGCGAAGCGGGATCAGGATGCCATTTAGTCGTTTCGGGTACACCACGCTCCCCGTCCGTCCAGCCCCAGGGCGTATGCATGCGCCAGTCGCGACCGTGCGAGCGAAAGAGCGGCGTGAAGGTCGCGAACTGAAACCAACGGGCGAAAAGCTCACCTGAGTATTCGTCGGTCGGAACGAAGCCTCCGATGTCCGTACCCCAGTACGGTATGGCGGAAAGTCCCGTATTGACGGCAACCGGCACGTGGGTCGCCAACGTCTCCCAACGCGACTCGACATCGCCAGACCAGAGAAAAGCCGCGAAACGCTGCATTCCCGCGAATCCGTTGCGATGGAGCGCGAATACACGGCGGTTGGGCCGGTAGAGCTGTTGACCCTCGAAGTACATACGATTGCGGGCGAGACGCGAAGGCGCGTCGAAGCCATCACCCTGGTCCGGCCACCATCCGTCGATGCCGAGATCGAGCAGCGGTTTATGGTTCGGCCAGTAGCAGGCAACCTCCCGTTCAGGCGGCCATGTGCCATCGGGAAGCCGACCGCTCGGCAGCGGTGGCACGGAACACGCGTCACCAACACTGCCAGTCATTTTTTGTCCCTCCACGACGACGTGGAGCACAACCTTGAAATGCTCCTCGTGAAGTTGCGAGATGGCTTTCGCTGGATCAGGAAAAACCTTGCTATTCCAGGTGAATTCGCCGTTGTTGGTGTTCCATCCGTTGGGACAGAAGCCTGTTCCCAAATAGATCATCGCATCGCAAGGCAGCCTGCTGTCGCGAAAGCGACGCGCTTCGCCAAGAACCTCATCGGATGTGCCGAGAGTCCGATGCGACTGCAGGTATCCGAAGGACCAGAGCGGCGGCATCTCGGGCAGGCCGGTGATATGAGCATAGGCTCGCATGATCGCGGCCGGCGTGTCACCGCTCACCAGGAAAACATCGATAGGCGTTTGCGCACCGTCAGAGAGAAATCGACCTTCAGTACCGCTGAGATCAAACCCACCGAGGGGCGAATGTATGAACAGCGCCCACTTACCCTCCGTGCCAATCAACCAAGGAACAGGAACCCGCGCTCCATGAGTTGCAAGATCTTGGTCGTCTTGTCCGCTATTCATCTGATGCACGCTGCCACGACGATCGAATTGCCGGCCGCCCTGTCCGAGGCCCAACAGCGGCCCCGTACCGAGATCGAAGGCAAATGAGCCGTTGGCGCTAAAACGCAAACGTTGCACCGGGCGACCGGCGGAGTTGCTCACTTCCAATGCAACCGGATCGTGCGCCAGCCGGACCGAGAACTGGCCGCATCGCACCGTCTTTGCAACGCCAGCCAACTGAACGGACGGACCTGATGGAGCACCCACTGAGCGGTCGAGTACGCCGTCATCGGGTGTCTGCGATACGCGTGTTGGGTTGACTATGACGCGCAGGATGTCGGGGGCTGGTGCTGCGAGAAGCAGCTCGGACGAGCTCAACCCAACTAGCGTCCCAACCGCAATGGCTTTCTGATCAATCAGCGCGCCACCCAGGCTGGCTCCCAAACCTCGCAATACCGAACGACGACTGATACCTTCGGCCATATCCACTCCCCGGTCCAACTGAAGGGACCTCCGATTCCGTTCAGGGCTTGGGCGAGAACAGCGGATGCTCGGGCAGGCGCTTCCAATCAACTTCCTTGCCCCGGGCAATCACAGAATTCACTTTCTCGATATTATGGATATCGGTCAGCGGATCCGCGTCGATCAGGACGAGATCGGCGATTTTTCCCGGCTCGAGGGTGCCGAGATCCTTCTCGAGGAAATTCGCGGCTGCGCCGTTCTTCGTTGCCGCCACAATGGCCTCCATCGGAGACATACCCAATTCCACCAGGCCCTCGATAGCACGGATCGTACCGCTGCCCGGCTCAGCCTCGTCGGTCTTGGGTTCGCGGCGAAACTCGGGTGCGTCGCCCAAATAAGAATCGGTTGCCGGTGTAATCCGACATCCCGCCGCAATCAACTTCAGGGCGTTACGGCGTTGGATATCAACTTGTTCGTCCACCATCTCCAGCCGCCGCGCCTTCTCGGCACCGGTAGCCGCCGGCGGCATCTTGGCGATCCGCCTTTCGGCGTCGGCGCGGTGCTCCAGGTGGCGTTGCCATGCCGCGCCGGTGAAAAAGTTGGCCCGCATTCCACACAGTGTGTGCCTCTCCACGATCTCCCTGACGAGCGCGTCAGGCAGGTCGCGGCTATGCAGCTCCGGGTGTTGGATCAGGTCGATTCCCGCCTCAACGGCAAGGCGCAGTCCCTCCGGACTGGTGGCGTGAGTCTGCACCGGCTTACCGCGCTTGTGAGCCTCCTCAACAATGACCGCTTGCTGGGCAGGCGAGAACCCGATCAGCGAGGGATGCATGAAGTGACTGGTGCCGCCATATTTGATGATGTCGACGCCCTTGTCGAGATAGTGGTTCATGGCCACCCGGAGCTCGTCCGGTGTCATATCCATGATCTCCTCACCCATGTCCTGAGCCATCAGGTCGTTCCACTTCTCCTCGAACACGGACAGGTCGGAAGGTTTGGTGAGTGAAAAGCTGAGTGAAAACGTGCCACCCCAGCCGAGAATATTGCCTGCCAGGAGCAGACGCGAACCCACCAGCTCATGCCGGTTGATTTTGTCGCGGACCACAATGGAGGGTGGAAGAACGCCGTAGCTGTCCACGAGCGTGGTCACTCCGGCCTTCAGGGATCGCTGGGCAACCTCGAGCGCGAGCTCCTCATTGCGGTCGCCGTATTTCGCCGATGTATCGCGGCGTGAGGGCTGACCGTAGACGGTCAGATGCGCGTTGCTGTCGAAGAAGCCGGGCACGAGGTAGCGGCCATGACCGTCAATCACTTTCCCCTGGCGTGCTTTGGCTCCATTCGTACTCTCAATCGAGACGATGCGATCGCCTGCGATTCGCACGGTCATTGACGGTCGGGCTGGCGCTCCTGTCCCGTCTATAACTGTGACATCGACAATTGAAAGCGTGTCTCGGGGTGGCGCATTGCTCGCGCCTGCGGATTCCGCAGCCCAGGCCGCCGCGAGCAATAAGACGGCTCCGCATCTCCACAAGTGCTTCATCTCCGCGCCCCCCGCTTTTTTTGGACGGTGGTATATATTATACGAGTGCGAAGCCGCGCTGAACAGGCGCTACAGTACATACTCGATCTGGGCCCAGAACTTCCGAGTATCGCGCGCAATCGCAACAGGCGTCGCGCTCGCGGCGGAGTAGTCGGCGTATTTCAGCAGCGCGACGTAGTGATGCCACTTTCCACTCACCACCGAGTCCCATTCCGCGCCGTAGTTGCTGCTGACATGCTCAGCACTGAAGTTGTGGTGGATGATGGTTACCGTCAACGAGTCCAGGCCCAACACTTTCCTGCCACTCCAGCCCAGACTGCCATAGAGATCCTTGATTCCGTTGGCCGGCGTCGTCAGGAACTTGTCAGCCCATCCATCGAACGCATGTAGTGTCGCCAACGGTGTAGCGAATCCCACCGCACCATTCCCTTGCATGATCTCATCGCCCACTGCTGCCTTGAAACCAGACACACTTGCATTGAGCTCGCCGATCACGTAGTCGTTACTGAAGACCAACGGATTGTCGCCGCGTTGCTTTTGTGAGGCGTACGACACGAGATAACCCAGCTTCACCCCGGAGATCGGTCGCTCACCAGCGAATCGCCCTCCGTAGGTCGAAGTAGATCCGCGGCGCGGGTCGAGTGCGCCCGCCAACCCGGCAATGGGATCGAACTCGAGGAGATAGGCAAAGGCAGTCAGCTTGCCGATCGGCAGTTGATAACTGACATTCGCAAGGTAGCTGTCTCCTTTGTAAGTCCCCTGGGGAGAGTCGGCTCCGTATATCCGGTGCACCTTATCGAGGAATGTCAGATCGATTGTGAGCCCCTGGAGGGGTG
>Ga0207703_10001126_pt1 | contig 25229 bp, 20 predicted proteins | sample KBSSwiS12_FD_184304 | JGI IMG/M metagenome (GOLD analysis project Ga0207703, IMG submission 184304) | Switchgrass rhizosphere microbial communities from Kellogg Biological Station, Michigan, USA - KBS Switchgrass S1-2 (SPAdes) (version 2) | ecosystem: Host-associated > Plants > Roots >...
GCACCCGTATCTCCGCGAGATCGGCGGCATATTCTGCGCGGCCGGGCAACAAGGTCCATATGGAAGGCGGCAGAGGCACCAACTGGAACAGGCACAGGGCGAAGATGCTGGCGAAAATCAGCAATGGCATACGCGCGCGAGAATCCGTGCCGTGTCGCAACAGACGGTGCAAACTGAAGCCGGCGATCAGAATGGCGCCGAGTTGGAGCAGCGCGTTCGCAACGATACCCGCCGCACTTGCCCCGCCAAGGACGATGCAGGCAGCGACGTAGATCGCGGCGAGGATCGTATAGCTTCGGCTGTTCATTCGGCGCTCCCGAGATCGCCTACCCGCCGGATGGCGACGAAATTGTAGCGCGCAGCGCCTGATGAGCTGCCATCCATTGCCTCGGTCCACAGCCCTAGCTGCTGGCCCGGGCAATCGGGGCCAATCTGGAAGCTGGTCTTCAGATCGGCCGAACCAGATGTAGCAGGTGGATTATCGACGCGCGCGACCATCCGATTGTCAGCAAGGCAGGTGATGCGCCAGCTCAGGCTATTGTCCAGGGGCACGTCATCTGCCCGCACGCGCGTGGTCAGTTCGTAGCGACCGGGAGGGAGTGTCAGCACCTCGCCCGCAAGCGATGCTAATTCGCTGCCAAAACGTCGCACGAGCAGGGTCGTGCCGCCGACAGAATCGATGTCGAAGCTGGCCACGCCGGTGGCAGTACTCGACAGCATCCAATTGAACGGCTGCGGAGCCTGTTGACGTCGGAATGAGCCATCGAAAACAAGGTTATTGCTGTCATCATCGGGCTTGGCCATCTCGTCAAAAATCGACTTGGCTATCGCGACGTCGCCATTGTGGATCATGTCGTTCAGGATGATGGAAAGCATCCCGGTAGATATCTGGCTCGCCGGATTGCGGATCACGGCCCGCAATATCGCGTAAAGCGGCCTATGGTCGCCGGGAGCGCGAACAGCGGCGCTCAGGAATTCCCACTGCCATAGAGGATTGTCCGCAAGCGCCTTCGCAAGTGGCTGGCGCGCTTCGGGTATCTCAAGGAGGGAAGCCAGGGCAGTCGCATATTGGACCCGGAGTTCCGGCCTCAATCGCGTCATCGCATCGACCTCGTCAATGGCCGCTGCGTAATCCCCCCTCTCGAGTTGATGCTGAAGCAACCACTGGCGCACCGAAAAGCTGCGCGGGTCACGTCTCGCAGCGATATTCATGACAGCAATCGCCACCGCCGACTGGCCCGCCCGCTCGTGTTGCAGCGCCACGATCAGGAACGGGCGGGAAAATAACGGGCTCTCGCGCAGGGCTCGCACCGCGAAAATCGCAGCCTTTGCCTGATCGTTCGGGTCTGCACTGTTGGCAAGCTCCGTGGCATAGGAATCCAGTGCTTCGCCGCTCGATGGATTCAAGCGCAGCGCGAGTTCCGGATGCTTCGGAATTGCGAGCGCGATCGCTGTGTTGCGGACCACCAGTAACGCAAGTACGATACCGGCGATCACCAGGAACAGCGCGTTCCAGTGGCGGGAGAGAAACAGTTGCGCTCGTTGCGCAGCGGTCATTCCTTGCTCCGGCCGATCAGGATCTGCCGTTTGCTGCGTGTTCCGTCACCGCCATAGCCATAACCATAGCCGTAGCCATACCCATAGCCATACCCATAGCCGCTCGCGCTGGCATTGAACTTGGTGAGGATGCCGCCGACGATCTGGGCGTCGGATGCCAGCAGTCGCTGGATCGCATTGCGGGCAAGCAGGCGACGCGTGCCCGATTCGACCAGGAAGACCGTGGCCTCGGTGAGCGACGAGAGCAGGGGGGAGTCCGCCAGGCCGAGCACCGGCGGCCCGTCGATCACGACCATGTCGAAGCTCTCGAGCAATGCGGCCAGCAAGACAGGCAGAAGACGGCCGGCGAGCAATTCCGCAGGGTTCGGGGGGATCGGCCCCGATGGCAGCAGCATCAGATTCTCGACGTTCGTGGGATAGATCGCGCTGGCGATATCATCCGATCCGGTGAGCAGGTTGGACAGCCCAGGCGTTTCTGCCGTGGCTGCCATCAGTGACGGCTTGCGAAGATCGCCATCGATCAGGATCGTGCGGCGACCGAGGCGGGCGAACGACTGTGCAACCGCGAAGGCCGAGGTCGATTTGCCTTCCGAGGGTCGCGACGACGTGAACAGAATCGAGCGCGGAGCGCCACGCGTCGTTCCGAATTCGAGCGCAGTTCTGACCGAGAAATAGGCCTCCGAAACCATGCTCTGGCTTTCGCACGCCAGATCCACCACCGCATCGCCGCCCGTAACCTTCGGGATCACCCCGAGCAACGGCATCTTCAGCTTGTTCGAAATGTCATCCGGCATCTTGATCGAGTCGTCGAGGAATTCGGAGACGAATGCCGCGACCAGGCCGAGGATGATGCCCAGCGCCGCGCCCATGGCCAGATTGAACAATAGATTCGGCTTGATTGGGATGGTCGGCACCTGTGCGCGATCGACGATGGCGATATTGCTCGCGCCGATTCCCTCGCCGACTCCGATTTCCTTATAATGCTGCAACAGACCATCATAGAGTTGACGGTTGGTGTCCACCTCGCGCTTGAGGATATTATATTTGATGCCGCGGTCCGAAAGGTCGAGGACATTGCTTTTCAGCCCATTCACCTTTGCCTGAAGTGCAGCTTCCTTCGCCACGGCAGCGTTATAATCTGCCTGCATGGAGCCACGCACCCGGCTCTTCTCGCGCGCGATATCCTGATCCAGGGCTGCTATGCGCCTGTGCAGCTGCACCATCTCCGGGAAGTCGGGCTGATAGATCGCCAGCTTTTCCTGATATTGGGCGGCGAGGTCAGCGCGGGTGTTGCTGAGCGTATTGATGGCGGCGTTGTTGACCGTCTCGCTCGTGTCGCGGCCCTGTGCCTGCCGATATCGACCCTCGATCGAAATCCGCTCCTGCTGGGCCTGGGCGAGGGCGTTGTTGAGATCGACCAGGGAGGCCGCGCTGAGCGACGGGTTGCCACCTTCTGACGCGACGGTACCGACGTTCAGGATGCCGGCGCTCCTGGCATATTCCGTGACCGCCCGCTCGGACTGTTCAAGCTTGGCCTTCATGCCGGCGAGACGGTGTTCCAGCAGATCGCGCGTTACTGAGGTGGCATCGATCTTCCGATTGATGTTACTGGCGATGAACTCGCTGGCAAACGCATTGACAACACGCGCCGCTGTGCTGGGATCGCGGTCGTCATAGGTGACATCAACGAGCCGGCTGCCGGCCACTGGCTTGACCGCCAGATTCATCATCAGCTTGGTCGTTGCCTTCCGAAGCGCCGAGGCTTGGTCCCCATTCGCCGCATTCGCGCCGAGCCTTAGCGAGCGCGCGACCGATTCCGCGACGCTACGGCTTTCCAGCAGGCCATATTGCGTCTTGAGATAGTCCTCACGCGTGATCGACGCTGATGACGATTCGGCATCCTGGGTGTTGATCAGCTTCACTTCTTCGCTGGCGATCTCAAGCTTGGCGGTCGCCCGGTATATCTTGGTAGTCAGCAGCGTGACACCGATCGAGGCCGCCACCGAGGCCGCGAAAATGCCCAGGATCATCCAACGCCATTTGAGGATGGTCCGCCAGATATCACTAACAGTCCATTCGCCGGTGGAGTCACCATCAAATGGCGTTGACGGAAGCGCGATAGACCCGCCGCCGCTCGCCGGGATAATCTCCCGCGCGCTCCGACTGGTCAGCTCGGCGACCGTCGCTCGGCTGCCGTCTTCCGTTTCATAGTTCATGCCGGCGAAGTTCCTTGGTTTTCTAGAACGGGCGGAAAACCGCTAACAGCGGGATGCCTTGGAGCAAGGTGCGGAAGGCGCTCTTGACCCCGGAACCGTCGACGACGATCACGTCGTCCCCATAGACTTCCGGGTCCGGCTCACGGCCGTTGCGAATATCGACCAGATTGAAGGCAGCCGCCTGGCGCTGGCCCTTGATCTGGCGGAAGATCACGACGCGTTTCAGATTGGCTCCGTCCTTGGGACCCCGGGCTAGGGAAATCGCCTCGATCAGCGTGGTATGCGCCGCGATGGGGTATACGCCGGGCTGTGTCACTGTTCCATCGACCGTGACGGATCTCTGAACGATGCCCTTCAGCGTCACGAGGACCTGTGGGGATTGAATATAGCGCACGCCAAGCTTCTGCTGGAGAACCAGCGCAAGCTCCGATGCCGTACTTCCCTGGGCATTGACAGCACCGATCAGGGGCATGGTGATATTGCCCGTACCGTCCACAACCTGATCGCCGGAAAGGCTGGGAACCTGGTAAACCGTAACCGCCAATATGTCGCCGGGGCCGATCTTGTGATCGAGCTGAGCCTTCTCCGGAGCATCCGGTGCGCCGAAATCGCCGACGCGATAGGGAATGCTGCCGGTCTCGCGGCTGCCGCAAGCCGTGAGACCTAACGCGAGGACCCCGAGCAGGAACGCAAAAAACGGCGCGGCGGCGCGGCGGCGCTGGGAATTAATCATGATACGGCATCCCAATAGCTTTGACTGTTGCGCCAAATATCTATCAAAACAGCGCTATCGCTTAGGACAGGACGCGTCAACGGATTCACCGAGCTTGCGGCTCGAGCGCCATGTGCCACGCTTTCGCGCGAAGGGCATTCAGTCCGCCAGCACGGCTGATCAGTCAACGGCCTGCCGGTCTGCCATTCATCGTCAGTGCCGATGCCGGGGCGTTTCCCTGGCGGCGATCTTCAAGGCGGTGGAATGCATGATTCGCTTCGTGGAAGATCGGTCCGGCACGAGCCATTGATATGGGGCCAAACCCTCGAGAATCGCGCGCGGCTGGAGTGCTGACCGATCGCGGCCTCGCCTGATATCGGCCCCATATCTGAGCAGTCGCCCGGGAAAGAAGATGTCGAAACGAAAAAAGGGCCGCGCTTTCGCGCGGCCCTCTGCAACTTGCCGAAGCTGTTACCCTTACGGGCTGGCAGGCTTCGCGTTGTTCTTGTCGACTGCCACATAGATGCCCGCGCCGATGGCGAGAAGAGCGCCGACCAGCACGATAGTGCCGGTGCTGCCGCTGCCGCCCGAACCGGAGCCGCCAGCGCCATCATCCTGTGCGAAGGACTTGGGGGCCGATGCGCAGGTCGAAGCCGTAACCGAGAGCACCGAAGTCGGCGCAATCGCGTAGTTGCAGCCCGGGAAGGCGACCTTGGCGTTTGCCTTGCCGCGCGTCACGATGCGGTCGCCAACGAAAAGCGACTGACCGGCGCTTGCCGGGATCAGCTTGCCGCTGCGAGAAACATAGGTGCCCTCAGTGGCAGCAGTCAGCTTGCCGACAGACTGTTCAGCACCGGCAAACAGCGGTGAAGAAAGGCTCGCCATGACGATGGCGGCGGTTACCCGCGAAAATTTCATTATCAGTCTCCTCCTGAACCGCTTTGGAAGTAGGCTCACCACGGCCGATTAACCCGCAGCCCCGATTTTGTCCACCCTCAAAACGTTCGCTTCTGCACAAACTACCAAGGACTGATGCGGTAACACCACACAGCGCAAAAGGTTGCACGTCTCGAACACGAACGTCTCAATGGCCGAGTCGTTACAAAGAATAGGTTAAGCGAGGAGTGAAGGATAAAGGCTGTACGCGCGATGTCGGCACCGGCACCTGGCACCGGCAGGAAATGTCCGGATTCAGGACGGGATTGCGGGCTAACGAAGGAGATCTGCGGCACATATTGGACAGGATTGGCAGGCGGGCGAATCGGTCCGGATCGAATGGCCCATGTCCGGCATTCTCATCCCGATGACGATGCGCTCCCGAGGATGGCGTGACGTCGGATCGACATCGATTCGCTGCGGGCGCTAGGATTATCCTCGCAGCTGCCGGAGGTGACTGGATTTGGCCGGGCTTTTGGCACAAAGACGGGCCGACGCAATACTGATCGCGCGGGCGGAGGCCCGCCGGCCGGTGCTGGGACGACAACGATAATCGGGGCGATGCGTTAGAACGCAATCTCATGTTGATGCAGCGCAACCTTTCAGGCCTTGTCGGCAATATGCGGTGGATAGCATCGCTGCGGGTGCAATTGCTCATCGAGATACTGCTGGGCGTGCTGCTTCCGCTTGCAGTCCGCTACGGTATCCAGACCAATTACGATCAGCACCCGTCCGCGCCCGCGAGCCTGGTGCTGACCTCGCTCAGTGTGGTCAGCGCCATGCTGATGTCTCGGCGGATCGGCGGCTTTCCGGGCGCGCGCACGTTCATCTATGTGTTGCCGACCTTCTCGATTTCCTTCGGACTCGCGATCCTGGCAGCGGTGGTTCTGCGTCTCGACTATAATCGCACGGTGCTGATCGCCAGCTTTACGCTGAGTGTCGCGGGTGCCTATGCGCTGGCCTATCTCAGCGCTCGCGGCGCGGTGCGGCGCTTCCACGTGGTTCCGGGCGGCAGAACTGCGTCGCTCTACGATGCCGACGGCGCGGAATGGCTTGTACTGCGCGAGCCGGTGGTTCCGACCGGGCTGGGAGTCATGATCGTCGCTGATCTGCATCACGATCTTGAATCGGAATGGGAACGGATGCTTGCGCGGGCTGCGATCGGCGGCATTCCGGTCTATCATGTGAAACAGGTTCGCGAATTGCTGACTGGCCGGGTCCAGATCGAGCATCTCTCGGAAAACAGTTTTGGATCGCTGCTGCCGAACCTCGCATATCGCAAGGTGAAACGCCTGCTCGATCTCGCTGCCTGTGCTTTGGTTCTGCCGTTCCTCGCGATAGCCATGGTGTTGATCGCCATCTGCATCCGGCTCGATTCTCCCGGCCCGGTGTTTTTCCGTCAGCAGCGCATGGGCTATCGCGGCCGGCCGTTCACGATGGTCAAGTTTCGCTCGATGACCGTGCGGTCGGAGCCTCCGGAGGCCGGGGCGCGGCTCTACGCGATCACGCAGCCCGATGATGACAGGATCACCCGCGTGGGCCGGTTCCTGCGTCGCACCCGGCTGGACGAGCTGCCTCAGGTCCTGAACATATTGGCAGGAGAGATGAGCTGGATCGGCCCGCGCCCCGAGGCGATGGATCTGTCCATCTGGTATGAAGCTGAAATTCCCTTTTATTCCTATCGTCATATCGTCCGTCCCGGGATCACCGGCTGGGCCCAGGTCAACCAGGGGCATGTCGCCGATCTCGCCGAGATCAACATGAAGCTGCAGTATGATTTTTTCTACGTGAAGAATTTTTCGGCGTGGCTCGATGTTCTCATCACGATGCGTACGATCGTCGTGATACTCAATGGCTTCGGATCGAAATAACCCTACATGAGTGCACCTGATTTCGACTCGGCCGCGCCTCGGGGCGATTCGGGGCAGCGGGTGATTTTCGTCAATCGCTTCTACGCGCCGGATCAGTCGGCGACGGCCCAGATACTGACCGATCTGGCGGAATATCTTGCCGGCCGGGGCTGGAGCGTCGAGGTCATTACAAGCCGCCTCTTTCATGGCGCCGCATCGGCCAGCCTCGTGCCGCACGAAATTATCAATAAGGTGCTCGTTCGCCGGGTTTGGACAGTCAGCGGTGTCAGGCTCGGGCTTTTTGGGCGGTTTCTGGCCTATCTCACCTTCTATGCGAGCGCCACTCTGGCCCTGTTGTGGCACGCGCGGCCCGACACGATCATCGTCGCCAAGACTGATCCGCCGCTGATCGGGGTCCTTGCGCTGGGAATAAGCTGGTTGCGGCGAGCCCGGCTCGTGAACTGGTTGCAGGATCTCTATCCCGAAGTCGCGGTCCAGTTCGGTGTGCCTGCGTTGCGCGGGCCGGTGAGCGCGGTCCTGATGTCTCTGCGCGATCTGTCGATGCGGCGCGCGGCGCTCAATGTGGCGATCGGGCAGCGGATGGCCGGCAGGATTGCCGATCGCGGTGTAGCCGAGGAGCGCATCGCGACGATCGCCAACTGGACTGATGACGAGGCGATCCAGCCCTCGACATCCAACAGCCTCTCGTTGCGCAAGGAGTGGGGCCTGCCGCGCGACGCCTTCGTCCTCGAATATTCGGGCAATCTAGGCCGGGTACATGAAGCCGAGACGCTGCTGGCCGCATCTGCCCTGCTCGTCGACAGGCACGATATCTGGTTCCTGTTCGTCGGCGGAGGCGCTGCCCAGGTCGACCTTGCCCAAAGGTCAGTGGCGGCCGGCCGGAAACGATTCGTCTTCCAGCCGCACCAGCCCCGCACCAGACTATCCGAGAGCCTTGCGGTCGGCGATGCGCACTGGCTTTCCCTTCGGCCGGAGTTCGAGGGGCTGATCGTGCCGAGCAAGGTCTTCGGTATCGCGGCAGCGGCGCGTCCGATCGTCGCGGTTTGCGATCTGCAGGGCGAAGTTGCGCTGATGATCGCGTCAAGCGATGCGGGCATTGCCGTCGCGCCGGGCGACGCGCCTGGCCTCGCTGCCGCCATTGTCGCGCTGGCTGATGATCGCGCGGCGTGTCGGGCGATGGGCGATCGGGCCAGGATCATGTTGCAGCAGGGATTCCGGCGCTGCTCGGCGCTCGCGCAGTGGGAACAGCGGCTTGAGCAACTCGTTACGGGCCGCTAGCCCGGCCGAAGGTTATAGAGGTTTTGGCGTCAATGTTTTCGCGTTTTACCAGACGATCACGTGCAACGCGGGTAGCTCCCCGGGTCTGGCGCGGCCCGGAGGGGTCTCGTGCCTATGCAATCGGTGACGTACATGGCCGGCTCGACCTTCTAACCCGGATGCTGCAGGAGATTTATCGGGACGATGCCAATAGCGCGCCTGCAAAGACCTATCTGATCCTGCTCGGCGATATCATTGATCGCGGCCCGGATTCTCGCCGGGTGATCGAATTGCTGATGGCACTTGCGGACGATCGGCGCACGATCTTCCTCATGGGCAATCATGAAGAGATGATGCTCCGAGTGCTCGGCGGCGAGCCGGATGCGGTCCACCAATGGCTGACCTTTGGCGGCTATGAGTTTGCGCAAAGCTACGGCGTCGAGGTCGGCAAGCTCGCCTCCCTCGCTCCGCCGGACGCGGCGGACCTGATCCGGGCGAAGATTCCCGCCTCGCACATGGCGTTTGTCGAGGGGTTCGCAGACAGCTTCACCTTTGGCGACTATCTGTTCGTGCATGCCGGCCTGCGGCCCGGGCTCAAGCTCCATGAGCAGGATACCCACGATCTTCGCTGGATCCGTGAGGATTTTATCGATGACGACAGCGATCATGGCTGCATGGTGGTGCACGGGCACACCATCTCCGCGGAACCGGAAGAGCTGCCAAATCGCATCGGGATCGACACCGGCGCCTATCAGACTGGCATATTGACGGCGGTCCGGATCGAGGGCGACCAGCGCAGGATGATCATGGTCGATGAGCGGGATCTGTGAGCCCGGCATGGGCGGGTGCGATGCGGCACGCTTGCGTGGATGCTCTGGTGCGAACGGCTTTCTGCCTGTAGCAGCGTGACAATTGGATCAGACCGGCGGCCGGCCAACGCCAAAACGAACAGAAAAACGGGGACATCACGGACGTGGCAAGAAGTTACAGCAGCCGCAGGCGTATCATGGTCACGGGCGGCGCGGGTTTTGTCGGATCGCACCTGATTGATCGGCTGCTCGAGCGCGGCGACGAGGTGTTGTGCGTCGATAATCTCTTCACCGGTACGAAGCGCAACGTCGAGCATCTGATCACGCATCCGCGCTTCGAGTTCATGCGGCACGACGTCTGCTTCCCGCTCTATGTCGAGGTCGACGAGATCTACAATCTCGCCTGTCCGGCCTCCCCGGTGCATTATCAGCATGATCCGGTGCAGACGACCAAGACCTCGGTGCACGGCGCGATCAACATGCTCGGGCTCGCCAAGCGGCTGCGCTGCAAGATCTTCCAGGCGTCGACCAGCGAGGTTTACGGGGATCCCAGCGTCCATCCCCAGACCGAGGCCTATTGGGGCAACGTCAACCCGATCGGCATCCGTTCCTGCTATGACGAGGGCAAGCGCTGCGCCGAGACTCTGTTCTTCGATTATCACCGCCAGCATGGTCTCGAGATCAAGGTCGCGCGGATCTTCAACACCTATGGCCCGCGCATGCATCCATCCGATGGACGCGTCGTGTCCAATTTCGTGATGCAGGCGCTGAACAACGAGCCGATCACCCTGTACGGTGACGGCCAGCAGACCCGGTCCTTCTGCTATGTCGACGATCTGGTCGCCGGTTTCATGGCCTTCATGGATACGCCGCCCGAGGTGTCTGGCCCGATCAACCTCGGCAACCCGGTCGAATTCACGATCCGCGAGCTGGCCGAGCTGGTCGTCGAGATGACTGGCTCGAAGTCGGAACTCGTGTTCAGGCCGCTACCGCAGGACGATCCGATGCAGCGCAAGCCCGACATCACGCTGGCACGCGAGACCCTGGGCTGGGAGCCGACCGTGGCGCTCCGCCAGGGGCTGGTGAAGACGATCGACTATTTCTCGCAGCTTTCGGGCGGCTGAGCGCCTACGGGCACGGCAATGGCAATTCGCCGCAACAGTTTCGTCAATCTCGCCGGCGCCATTGCCGGACTGGGGCTGTTTGCCGCGCTCACCCCGCTCTATTTCCACGTCATCGGCGCGGAGCGGTACGGCGTCCTGGGGATCATCTGGGTCTTCCTGACCTTCTTCGCCGCGTTCGATTTCGGCATGGGCGCTGCGCTGACCTATCGGATCGCGAACGAGGCCCGGTCGGATATCGCACGCCAGGCCGATTATTTCTGGACTGCGATGGCGATCAGCCTGCCGGTCGGCCTCGTCGCCGGCGCTGTACTGTTCGGGCTGATCGGCGGAGGATTCGGCAACGCCTTCAAGATGACGCCGGCGGTCAGCGCCGAGCTGCTCCATTCGGCGCTGCCGCTGTTCGCGATCGGTGTCTCCACGATCCTGCTGACGACAATCAACGGGTTCCTGATCGGTCGCGAATTTTTCGTGGCGAACGCAGTGCTGGGAGCGGTCGGTCCGGCCCTGTCGATCCTGCTGCCGGTTCTGGCGGCGCTGTTGATATCGCCATCCCTGGACATCCTGATTCTGGCGACGTTGGCGGGGAGGGCGATCATGGTGCTGGCCGGAATCCTCATATCGCAGTTTATGGCGCTGCAGGGTACCAGACCGAGCATATCGGTGCGGTCGGCGCGTGCTCTGGCCGATTACGGTGTGTGGATGTCGATCGGCGGTATGATCGAACTGGGTGTTTCGTCGGCTGATCGGTTCATTCTCGGGCTGGTCGCCGGACCCGCGGCGGTCGGCTATTATACCGTGCCGGCCAGCGTACTTGCCCGGGTGATGATCTTCCCCACCAGTCTCGGTACCGTCGCGCTCCCGCAAATGGCGAGCCGGTCGGCTGAGGAGGAGGTGATCCTCGCCCGCAAGGTCATCGCCATGGTCGGGATGCTGACGCCGTGTTTCGTCGCCGGCGAGTTCCTCGCCGAACCCTTTCTGCGTCTGTGGATGGGTTCAACCTTCGCCAGGATCGCGACGCTGCCGATGCAATTGTTGCTGCCCGCCTTCTGGATGGAGGCAATCGCCGCGATCCTCTATTTCCGCTTGCTCGCCCAAGGTAGGCCGAAGACGAGCGCAGCCGTGGCCGCAGTGATCATCTTGCCATACTGCCTGCTCATGTATGTGCTCGCCAGCGGTTGGGGCGTTGCCGGCGCCTGCGTCGCTTATATCGGCCGGGATCTGATGTTCCTCGGCGGGAGAATAGCGGTGACCCGGTCATGGCGATTGATGGCGGTGGCGGTCGGCCCCGAAGCGCTGTCGCTCGTCGTCGCGCTCGTCATCTGCCTGCTCGCTTGGCCGGCGCAGCCTCCCATGTTCGTCGGCATTATCGTCACAGTGGCATCGATCGCACTCGCTTGGTGGCGGCGGCCGGCCGAGTTCGACACGATGATCAGCGATCTGCGGCGCGGGCTGATTACGCGCCTCGCAAAGCCAGTGGTTCTTGATGCTGAAAGCGGTCTCGATGGTTGAGTCCCCCCCTACCGACCCTATGTCCGTGTTGCTGGTCGGCTATGCTCATGGCGAGGGCGGCATCACGACGCATACACATTGGCTCGCCCATGGCCTCGCCGAGCGCGGCCATGTCGTGCGAGTCCTGTCGCCGCAGCCGCCGGCGGGCCAGCCTGAATGCCCCTGGCCCGATCGCGGCTATGCGGTCGATCATTATGAGGGCGCCGGGGACGCGCTGCGCGGCTTCGCGGCGCTCGGCAAGCAGCGGTTCGATGTCGCGGTCGTCGCCGGCACCGGGTGGAAGGCAATGGGCGGCGTCCTGGCCAACCGGCGGATCAAGCGGCGCGTCTTTTTCGAGGTGATGAGCGGCGATGCGCTAGGCATTGTCGATCCGCGCCGCCTGGTCCATGCCGGCTTTGACGGCATCGTCACCATGGGCAGCGCGATCGAAGACGCCTTTTGCCGCGATTTCCGGTGGCGCGGCCGGCGTGCGATCATTCCGGCACTGCCAAAGCCGCTCGAACTTGTCGCATCCATCCCCGATCGCGGCATGATCGCGCCCGACGGCAAACCGCGCGCCGCCTATTTCGGCCGGCTCGCGCTGCACAAGGGCGTCGGCTTCCTGGTCGAGCAATGGGGCGTGCTGTCCGAGCATCTCCAGTCGCTCGACATTTATGGCACCGGAGACGAGCAGGAAGCGATCGCGGCCCGCATCGCCGAGCTTGGCCTGGGCGATTCCATCCGCCTGCACGGGCGCTATCCCGACGAACAGGGCTATGTCGATCTGTTGAAGCAGTTCGACATGATGCTCTTGCCGACGACCGGCCTCGAAGGCGCGCCGCTGGTGCTGCTCGAGGGGATGGCGTGCGGCCTGCCGTTCGTCGTGAACGGCATGGGCGGCGTCTCGCATTATGCCAATCAGGACAGCCGGATCACCAGCGGCGATATCGCCGAGTTCTTGCCCGCGGTCGCTGACCTCGCCGCGGAGATCGCGGCGGGCCGTATCGACGGGTCACGGTTGCAGCGCCACTATCAAGACAATTTCTCCTATGAAGTGCTGGTCGGGCAGTGGGAGAGCTATCTGCGCACGCTGGTTCGTGGCGGCTAAGGGGCGGGTGATCCCACTTGCGCCGTCGGGGCCATTATTTGCTCGCAATCCGCGCGTGCCTGATCGAAGGATCGCAGCGCCCGGCGCCCTTCCATTCAGGGATGCCGGGCGAACCGGGCATGGCCAAGGGGTGATCAGGCATTGAAACAGGCGGCGGTGCTTGGAGCGGCGGGATTTGTCGGTCGTCATGCGGCAAGGGCGCTCGCGCGCGCGGGCTATGAAGTCGTCGGCATCGGCCATGGCACATGGCTGCGCGACGAGTGGCGCGAATGGGGCCTGCGCGAATGGCACATGGCCGATGTCTCGATCGAGGCGTTGCTGACCTATGCCGGCGAACCCGAGATCCTGATCCAGTGCGCGGGAAGCGGCTCGGTCGCCTTCTCGATGACCCACCCAGCCCAGGATTTCCGCCGCAGCGTCGATTCGACGCTGGCGGCGCTGGATTTCGTCCGCCTGCACGCGCCGGAGTGCCGGATTGTCCTGCCCTCAAGCGCGGCGGTCTATGGCACGGCCGAGCGAATGCCGATCACGATCGCCGATCCGCTTCGCCCTGAATCGCCCTATGGCGCACACAAGAAGATCGCCGAGGATCTGTGCCGTTCCTACGCCCGGACCTTCGGCATACGCGCGGCCATCGTGCGGCTCTTCTCCGTCTATGGCGTGGGTCTGCGCAAACAGCTTCTCTGGGATGCATGCTCCAAATTGACCAACGGCGAGGCCAGCTTCGCTGGAACCGGCGAAGAGCTGCGCGACTGGCTCGATGTCCAGGACGCAGCCGCCTTGCTGGTGACGGCGGCCGAGCACGCGAGCGTTGAATGCCCCATCGTCAATGGCGGCTTCGGCAAGGCGGCCAGCGTCAGGACGATCGTCGAGGGGCTGCAGCGCGAACTCGGCGTCACCACGCCGCCGGTTTTCTCCGGCACCCGTCGCGGCGGTGATCCGATCGGTTATGAGGCTGATATCGCCGAAGCGCTGGCCTGGGGCTGGCGCCCGGAACGCACTCTGGCGGACGGCCTCGCCGCCTATGCAGCGTGGTTTCTCGAAGAGGGCGCGGCAAGGGGGCCGCGCGCATGACCGGCGCTCCCGTCGGGCTCATCACCAGCGTCAGTGCCAGGATGGTTCCTGTCTGACGGAGTTGCCGCTGTCGAAAACCTGTGTCGCCCACGGCATCGTGCGTCACGCCAGCCTGGTCGGCCGCCTCCGGCTCGATCAACTGACCGCCGATCACGACATCTAGGGCAGCATTGCGGCCGTGCTTGTGGCAGTGCCAGTCGGCATCTCGCCAGACGGCAGCTGTTCCCGAGCCAGCGCTGCAGGCGACCGTCGCGATTGCGGACATGAGCCGCAGCCGGTGTTTCGTCAGGCGGCAGAGAGGTGCTCGGTCAGCCGGGCCATCATCTCGAGCATTACGGCCTGCTCGGCTTCATCGAGCACGGCCAGGTTTGCCTGCTGCTGCCGATAAAGACCGAGGCCCACCTGCTCGAAACGGCGCGCGCCCTCGTCGGTCAAATGCACGATGTGCGCGCGGCGATCGCTAGGGTGGCGGTGGCGCTCGATCCAGCCCTCGCGTTCGAGTGCATCCAGAAACAGCACCAGCGAAGATTTCTCTATGCCGGTCCCTTCGGCCAACCGTGTCTGCGTCAGCGTGCTCTCGCCGTGCAACTCGTGCTGGGCGCGCAGCGTGGCGAGCACCAGAACATGGCCCATATGCAGCCCGGTGCCTTCTAGCGTGCCGGCGAGACTGTCGTGGAAAAGCCGGCTCAGCCGGGCCAGCGCGTAGCCGAAGCTCCGCGCGTGAAAGGCATGGATCTCGTCGCGTTCGCGGACAGGGGGTTTCGCTTCTGAACTCATCGCCTGACGCCTAGCGGACGGAGCGACCGGTCGCAACATGAGTATATTATTCAATTGCAGATCATCTATGATTCTATTATATCGAGGGCAGAGGAGATGCGGATATGATGCGCCGGTTGCTTTCAGTGATTTCATTATGGCTGCTGGCGCCGCTGGTGGCGGAGTATCTGCTCGGCTCGCTGCCGATGTCGCTGATCGTGATCCTGCCGCTGATGGCGGCGATGTACGGATCGGCTGCGCTGCTGATCCGCGAAGCAGCGCGGCGCAGTGGCGGGGGATGGGTGACGATCGCGCTGCTCGGTATCGCTTATGGCTTTATCGAGGAGGGGTTCATCACTCAGTCGCTGTTCAATCCCAATTATCTCCACCTGAGGCTGCTCGACTTCGGTTATGTCCCGGCGCTCGGCACCGGTCTGCCATGGCTTGTGTTCGTCGTGACGATCCATACGGCCTGGAGCATCGCCGTGCCGATCGGCTTCGCCGAAGCGCTGTTTCCGGCAAGGCGTGACGAACGCTGGCTCGGGCCGGTGGGGATTGGCATTTTTGCCTTGCTGTTCCTGGCTGGTGCGGCCGCCGTGGCCAACTTCACCTATAAATCACTGCCGTTCATGGCCTCGTCCGGACAATTCGTCGGCACGGGTGTGATCGTGGTGACGCTGATCGCCGCCGCGTTCGCATGGCCCCGCTTCCGCACGGCTCCCACTGATCGCGCCGCGCCGCATCCCGCGGCGCTGTTTGCGCTTGCCTTCTCGGCGGGATCCGGCGTGATGCTCGTCGAACATTTCGGGCGCGCGCTGCTGGGCTGGCCATGGCAAGCCGGGCTCGCGATCCTTGTGGCGATCGAGGCCGCGTTTGTCGCGCTGATGATCGTCTTCACGCGCGGCCGGCAATGGCGCGACGGCCAGCGTTTCGCGCTGATGGCGGGCGGGCTGGGCGTTTATGGCGTGTTCGGCTTCCTGACCGATCAGGAACTCCATGGCCGGGCCGATCTCGTGCCGCATACTCTGATGGCGCTCTTGATCCTCGTGCTGGCTATCGTCGCCGCGAGAAGAACGATGGGCAAATCGACCCTTCCCCGGGCTGAGCACCTCTCCGGAAGCCACGGCGCACAAGCTCCTGCGGGGTGATCCGGCACCGCGGGCGATTATGAAAGCGTCTGGCACGGCGCCGGCGACGACATTCGCCCCGCGGACTTGATGCCGGCAATTGATTTCCGTCACCAGGATTACTCAATAGCGGGCTTGAACGTCATGCCGGAGTGGCCGCTCTCCAACCAGCCAAGCGTCACTCGATTCAACATATAGTCCGATTATCGCATGGTGCCGCTGGACGGGTGCGCTGGTGTGCCACCTCCAATTCGCCTCGTCAGGCTGAAAGGATCGAGGATGCGGTTCGCTGTTCCGTTAGGGTTTTTCCCTGTTATGGCGACAGGCCTTCCCTGTTATCTCCAACACGTTCCCTGTTCCGCAATAACAGGGAAAATGACGCACAACCTATTACGAATACTACAGGAATTATACCGCAAAACCGCCGATAACAGGGAAGAAAAAACGTCTTCCCTGTTCTTTCCCTGTTATTCGCCAGGAACAGGGAAGGGCGCGGCCGAATCCGCCCCGGCCGGGCGCCGGTCGCTGACGATCTTCAGGCGGATCTGGTAGAAATACACCATCTTCAGAAACGCATGGTGGAAGCCGGCGCCGCCATCGAGAAAGCCGAGCTTCACAACATAGGTCCCGAGGAAATAGGCCGGTGCGAACCACCAGCGCGAGAGGTTGCGATATTTGGTGCGCTGGCGCGGGGTGAGCGCCGACCAGGCCGCGTCGCCGCGCTCCTGCAGGTCGGCATAGCGCTTCGCCTCCCAGCTCGCATAGGCGTCGTGCCGCGCCACATAATGCTCGATGCCGCGATAATCGAGGTGGGTGATCGGCGCGCTGATCTCGCCGACAGCGCCCTCGAGCACGGGATGTTCATGGACCTCCATGTCGAGATTGCTCCAGCGCCTGTCGTCGATGCGCTCGTAAAAGCCGGCGCCGACACGGAACATGGCGAGCTTGCGCTGCGGCACGCCGTGGCGGAGGACCCGGCCCATGAAGTGGTTCTCGTAATTGAGCCAGAACCCGTCGACCGCGCTCGCGCCCTTGTCAGCCAGCGCCTTCCCCAGCTCGGTGACAAAGGCGTCTGTCACCCGCTCGTCCGCGTCGAGGAACAATACCCAGGGCGTCGCGGGCGGGTCGTTCATCAACACCCAATTGCGCTTCTTCGGAAACGTGCCCGACCAGTCGAAATCGATCCAGCGCGCGCCGTGCCGTTCGGCGATCTCGCGCGTGTCGTCGGTGCTGCGGGAATCGACCACCCACACTGCGGCGAAGGCACCGAGCCGGCCAAGGCACGCGTCGAGATTCTTCCCCTCGTTCCGGGTCGGCACGACGACCGTGACTGGCAACACGTCGGCGGTCATCGCTGGCTGACCTGCCGGGCCGGGTTGCCGGCCATGACGGCACCGGCATCGACATCGCGCGTCGCGACCGCGCGCGCGCCGATCACCGCGCGGGCACCGACCGTGACGTGAGGGCCGATAAAGCAATCGGCGCACAGCCAGGCCTCGTCGCCGATCACGATCGTCGCGCGCACCAGCGGCATGCGCGGGTCGCGGAAGTCATGCGTCCCGGCACAAAGATGAGCGCCCTGCGAAATCGTCACACGCTGCCCGATCCGGATGCTCGCAAGGTTGTAGAGATTGACCCCGTCGCCGATCGCCGACCAGTCGCCGATCTCGAGTTGGGAGGGAAGGAAGATGCGGACGGTCGGATAGATCTGGCACTGCGCGCCCACCTTCGCGCCGAACAGCCGCAGCAACGCTGCCCGGGTCTGGAAGAATGGCCTTGGGATCGCACGGAAAATCCGCTCGCCCAGCGCCCAGGCCAGCCGTGCCCGGCGCTCGGCCGGGGTGTAATTGGCGATGCGCCGGTTGCCCTCGATGTCGAGGCTTGCGGGAGGAGGCTGTTCGGGCATCATTGCACCATGAAATCCGGCCTGTCGCCGCGCCCCGCAAGCCATGCGAACAGCGCGGCATGCTGGTCGGTGATCCGGTCCCAGGTGAAGCTTTTCTCGACGAGCGCCCGCCCCGATATACCTGCCTCCGCAAGCGCTGCGGGCCTGTCCAGTATTTCGATCAGGCTCGCGGCGAGCGCGACCGGGTCGTCCTCGATCCTGAACGCCGCGCCGGCGGCAAAGCCTTCGGGGATGTTGCAGGCGTCCGTCATCAGCACCGGCTTCTTGTACGCCCATGCCTCCAGAACCGACATCGGCATGCCTTCGCTCCGCGAGGGGAGGATGAAGGCGTCGCAACCGGCGAGCGCCGCTTCCTTGGCCTCGCCATAGAGCGCGCCGGAAAAGTCGATATTTGAGAGGCCATGCTCGCCGGCTAGGGTGACAAGGGGTTGCAGGTGATCGCCGTCATCCCATCCGGCGATTTCCAGCCGCCAGTCGTCGCGAAGTGCCGGAGACTGACGTACCGCGATCGCCCAGGCCTCGATCAGTTCGGCAATGCCTTTCTTCGGGTGGATCCGGCCGAGAAACAGCAATGTCCTGCGGCTGTCGCACCGAGCGGCCGGGGTCTCGGCAATCTCGGGAAGCGTCACGCCGTTCGGAATGATCGCGATCGGCACCTTCAGCCCCAGCGCGTCGATCGCCTCGGCCTCGGCCGTGCACAGCGCCCGGATCGTCGCCGCGGAACGGAGGTTCGCATTCTCATACAGCCAGCCCGCGACCCGCTTCTTGAGCGCGCCATTTCCGAGCGCCCATGGATCGAGCATCCCGTGCGGCGAAATCACCAGCTTGCCGCTCCGCTTATGGTTCCAGCGTGAGGCGGCATAGGAAGGATAATTCCACAGGCCGTGGAGATGGAGCACGTCATGCGGTTCAGAGGCCAGCGTCGTTCCCATGTCGGGTGCAAAGGCCAGGCGCGCCGGCCCCTTCACGGGAAAGCTGCGCAAGGTGCCCACCTGCCATGAGGGGCGTGCGGCCGGCAGTGCGGCATCCTCGATCCCATAGACCGACACACTGTGCCCGCGCTGCTGAAGCAGGTTCGCGGGAGCCTGCACCGCCTCGAACATGCCACCGGCCTCGCGGCTCAGCGATGCCGTCACGACCGCGAGGTTCATCGCATCGCTCATCGCCCCACTCATCGCAGCGCCAGCCTCGCGCTGGCGAGCCGCATGGCCGCGCGCGCGACCGGCGAGGGGCGAGCGGCGCGCGCGGTCATGCCATAGCGTACCGCGTCGGCCATGCCCTGGCCGAAACGGTCCGGCCCCCATTCGGCGACCAGCGCGCGGCTCGCTTCGCGCATGGCGCTGTCGTCGGCCTGCGACGCGATCGCGCGCATCGCGGCGGCAAGGGCATCGACATTGTCGGGCGAAAAGCTGTGGCCGTTGACGCCCTCGCGGACCAGAACCGGCGCGCATCCGCACCGATCCGATACGATGACGGGGAGCCCGGCGGCCATCGCCTCGTTCACCACCAAGCCCCATTGCTCGGTGGTGCTGGCATGGACGAAGCAGCCGGCACTGCCATAATAGGCCGGCAGCTCGTCATATTGGCGAAAGCCCGGCATGTGCACATGCGCCGAAAGGCCGAGTGCTGCCCGCTTCGCCTCGAGCGCGGGCCGCAGTTCGCCGTCCCCCAGCAGGACAAGCGGCCAGTCAGCCGCATCGTCACCGCGATCCTTCCGGAACAGGGCATAGGCTTCGAGCATCCGCGCAAGATTCTTCTTCGCGACGAAGCGGCACGAGGCGAGGAAATAGCCTCCGCGCGCGGCCTCCGGGAGCGGTCCATGATCGCCAGCGGGCATCGGCGCGTCTTTAGCCCGGGCCGATTCCCGCGTGAAATAGCCGTTGTCCACAGCGTTATAGCCGCGGAATACCGCTTCGGGCGCCAGGCCCAGCATCCGCAGATACTCGGCTTGGCCGTCGCTGGTGCAGAGCCCGGCCGTGAAATATTCGGCGATCCGGCGTTTCAGAAACTCGCGTGCCGGATTGCGTCCGAAGTCCCACGCGTTGCTCTCGGACATCGCGATCACGGGCACGCCGCGCGCCGCCGCCCAGTCCGCTATCGCAAGCGATGTCGCGGTCGACCAGCCGGGAGTCGCAACGGCATCGGGCGAGAAGGGCGAGAGCCGGCGGTCGACCGCGGCGGCGAGGCTGGCGCGGTTGATATCTGCTTCGCTTTCGAACAAAATCGCGCGCTCAAGGCCGGGTGGGATGTCGGGCGAGTCCCAGCCATATTGTCCGCTCGTCGCCGCGGTTTCGACCGCGAGCACATCCATATGCCGCGCGGCGCCTGTCAGGCGCGCGACATGATAGGGCCCGAAATTGTCGAAAGCGATCGCGACGCGAATGTTCACCGCTCCTGGAGTGATTGCCCGGCCAGTATCGCCCTTTCGCCGCTCTCGCGAGCGAAACTTTCCTGCTGCTATGGGACAAGTCCGGGGAGGCGCGAATAACCCAAGGCAACCCCTTTCTCCATGCGATCCATGGAAAACCGCTCAAGCACCTGGGCGCGCCCCGCCAGGGCTTCGTTCCGGAGTCCGGCACGGTCCTTTGCCGCCGTCCGCACCGTGTCCGCGATAGCCTGGATCGATGGCGCGACAAGGCGACAGCCAGCGATGGTTTCCATGATCTCGCGCCCGCCAGACGGCGTGTCATAACCGAGCACGGCAACCCCCGACGCGATTGCCTCGAGAATGACGAGGCCAAAGGGTTCGCGATCGGACAGCATCGCGAGCAGGTCGATCCGCGACCAGATCGGCGCCATGTCGTCGACAAAGCCGAGCGCATGCACATGGTCGCCAAGGCCCCGCGCCTCGATCGTCGCGCGTGCTTCGGCGAGATCCTCGCCATCGCCGGCGATGACGAAGTCGAACCCGCTATCGTCACGGAGTAGTTCGGCAGCCGAGATGAAATCGAACAGCCCCTTCTCGCGTACCGCCCGGCCGATAAAGCCGACCGTGAAACGATCCGCGTCGCGTGGCTCCGGAGAGGGGAGGGCGCTATAGTCCAGTCCGTTATACACCACATCGAGCCGGTCGGCGCGCGCCAGGCCGGCTGTGATGAATGATTCAGCAATTGACTCGGTAATTGCCAGGAAGCGATCCGGACGACGGCGATAGATCATATTCGACAGCCGGTCGCGAATGCCAAGGCGGCGCGCATAAACGTGGAGATGGACGACCCAGGGATTGCGGAGGCCGGCCAGGACGATCGCCGCCCAGACCGGCTCGCAATGGCTGTGGAGAATGGCCGAACCGAAACCCGCAAGGATGCGGCGTAGCGCGAACATCCGGCCCAGCCTGCCGCCGGAAAGCACGATCGGCGTGATCCCGGCTGCGTGGCAATGCGCCTCCACGCGTTCGGACGGCCCCAGCAATATGATGTCAGCCGCCCTGCCGGCCAGGCGCTGCGCGCGCGCGAGATCGATGACGATCCGCTGCAGGCCGCCGAAGGGCTCGGCCGGGAGCAGATGTACGACCGGTCGGAGATCAGCCATTGGGCGCGAACTCGCGCAGGGCGCCGACGAATGCCGCGGCCCAGGCCTGGTCGTCATACGCCGCGAATTCAGCCCGCGCGGCGCGCGCCATCGCCTCGCGTCGCGACCGATCGCCGACGATGCGTAGGATCGCTGCCTCCAGTGCGTCCGCATCAGCCGGCGGCACGGCAATACCGCTTTCGCCATCGACAAAGTCGACGCCAGCCTCACGCGTCGCAACGATTGGAAGGCCGGCGGCCATCGCTTCGAGCACCACGCCTGCGGAGCCTTCGGCGAGCGATGGAAATGCAAAGACATCGGCGCGCAGGAACTCCTGCCGCATCCGCTCGCGCGAGACATGACCGAGCAGCTCAATATTGTCCGCGCGAAGCTGGTCGGCGGCTTCAGCGGAAAGACCGCCGGCGAATATGAAGCGGATATCGGGATCGATCCGCGCGATCCTCGCTGCCGCGCGGGCGAGATATTGCGGCCCCTTGCGCAGCTGGATCGATCCCGCGAACAGCACACGCTTCGGGATCGGGCGGGCTGGTTCCGGAAAGCTGAGACCGGAGCCGTAGCGGACGAGCCGGCATTTCGCCCGCGCCGCGGGCAGATAAGCCGCGACATCGTCGATCACGCTTTGTGAGGGGCAGAACAGCGCATCGGATTGTTCGATCATCGCGAGGCTCGTCGCGTCTAGCGCCGCCCCCTCCTCGGCCGACAACGGCGCCTCTCCCCAACCGGGAAAGAGCGCGGCTTCGCGGCTGCCGATCCGGTGTGCCGATGGCATGATGAACACGTCCGAGACGAACTTCGCGCCATGCGCCCTGAGCGCGTCGATCTGCAGGCCACCCGCAAAATATTGCGAATAGACGATGTCCGCCTGTTTCAGATCTTGGTCGAGGAAATCCCAATGATCGGATCGATCGCGCGCAACCGTCCGCGATAGCCTGTGGCGCCGCACGAGTTCATCCGGCACGCCTGCGACGACGCGCCGTGACATGTTTCGCCCGATCCCCGCCGATGCGATCGCGCGCTGGATCCTGTGCTCGAATGAGCCCGAAGTAATCGCGAAATCCGTATAGAGGCGTTGTAGTGCACCAGCCTGGTGAAGAAATCGCGCCAATGCATAACCGTGCCGAGCGCCCGGCTGGATCAACAGCGCTCGCATTGGTCATCGCCGCGATTGCCGTGAGGATGAGGCCCGATCGCAAGGGCGCGAAGGCTGCCTGTCACGATACCGGCTGGACGTGCTGGAAGGTCTGCAACCGGGCGTGTTCGGCTCGGGCTCGTTCGGCCTTTGTGATCCGCGCATAGCGGAAGGGCAGCCAGATGATGAGAAGCATGAAGGGGAGGCTGCAGACGAACTCCTGATAGCCATGCGTAAAGGCGTGCAGTCCGCCGCCCAGAAGAGAAACGAACAGATATTGGTCGCGCAGACCACCAGAGATCGCGAAGCTGTACAGCCAGCCGAAAAACACCCCGAGGCTGACAAAGGCGAGCACTCCGAAATACCAGAAATCGGTGAATGTGTCCGAAAAGCCGGTTCGCGTGGCCCCGTTGGATTGGGCCCGGTTGCTCAGCGGATTCGCTTCATCAGTCTTTACGGTCAGGGCGTTCTTGGCATCGCGGCCGAAGAGGAAGGCGGGGAAATAGCGCGACACCATGCCGTTATAAATGCCCACAAACGGATGATAGTCGCCCAGTTCGGATGCGATCGCGATATCGGTGACTGCACCCGATACCTCTGGCGCTGCCTTGCTGCCCCTGGCGGAATATTGGCCCGAAAGGACCTCGGTCGACGTCAATGCACCGATCAGCGTCGCATCGTTGTCATGGACATAGCCACGAAGATCCCCCGCCTTGTTGACGATGAATCCGCCAATCAGGCAGCAGGCGAGGAGAAGAGCCCTGGGCGGAACCAACCTTTTGACGAGGAACAGCCCGCCCATAATGATCACCGCGAAATCGAAAATATATTCGCGCTTCACCGAAACCAGAAGAATCGGGAGATAGATGGCGGTCGCGATCAGGAACAGGATGAGCGCGACCCGGCTCTTTGTTCGCAGAAAGATCAGAAAGCTCAGCGCGGCGCCGAACACAAGGCAAAGGGAAAGCATTACGTAGACGATGATGATGCCCGTCCAGCCAGCTTCATAAACGTTCACTGCAAGGGTCCGCAGCATCAATACATAGGAGATCGCGCCGATAACGATGAGAACGATCGACGCCTGTGTCATGCGCCGCTCATTATACATCATCGCAAGCGTTGCCTGCCGTTTGGCGGCGCGTTGCTTGCCGATCGCCCGGCCAGCAACATAGCCGGCGCACGTAAAGATCATGCACAACGTCATGTAATTCCAGGCTATCGTCGGATCGAACGCGCCCGCCAGGCCCTCGCGCTCCACGGTCCAGGCCTGGGGAAGCAGCCACACGGAAAGGAGCATGCCGACCACGAACGGATATTCGAAGATCGCGCGCGGCCAGATGAACGGCACAATCCCGAGGGTGATGATCACGGCCGATAATGTGATTAGCGAGAAACTCATGAAATTCTCGATGAAAGTGCGATATGGCGAGGACGGCGATGGATCGATGCGTACCCGTTCATCGAGGTCGGCGAAAGTCGGAGTGTCGAATGCACCGGTTGCGGGCGGTGGATGGGTTCAGCGGCCACGTCAGTTCCCCGTGTCGATCAAAGGCACCAGAAGCGCCGCGCGGTCGTCCCAGCTTTCGAGGTGCGGGCGGCGCCCGCCAACGGCCAACGTCTTAGCAGAGCGAATTGCGCGATCAAGATCGTCGCCGGAAGACGCCAAGACCACGCCGGGCTGATCTGCGATCTGACTGCAGGCTCTGGTTGCCAGAATGGGCTGGCCGATCGCGAGATGGTCCCATAGCCGCATCGGTGAGCAGAAGTGATTGAAGTCGCTCCGCGCATAGGGAATGACGGCGATATCGAGGCCCGCCATCCACGCATGGATCTCTTCGTGCGGCCGGGCGCCGAACCAATGGACCTTCGGATTGATACGCAGACGCTCGATTGCGCCGGTCTCGTCGCCCCCGGGCAATATCGGGCCGACAAGAGCGAGCGAGCCGATCTCGGCCGAGGCCGCGAGTTGCTCGAGAAAGCCATAGTCTATGCGCTCGTTGAACACGCCGACCACGCCAAAGACCGGCCCGTCCAATCCACTCAGTTCCGTGGGCTTTGCCGACGCCTCAGAAAACCGAGCCTCCGACGCGTTGGGGGAGACAAGGCACCTGGCCGGATCAAGGCCATATTCGGCGATTGCCCGGTCCCGTAGAGCCTCGCTCACGAAGATCGACAGCGAGGAGAGTCTGCAAAGTTCCGCCTCGCGCTCGATCGCGCGGGCGCTGCTCCAGCCAGCATAGCTGCGATAATCGTCCGAGCAATAATAGAGGATGCGCGTCCGCGGCTGAAGGCGCCGGGCAATCGGCAGATAATGGAATGACGTGAAGATCGCCGTGTCGATTTGGCCACCGCGCCGCGCCGCCAGCGCCTCGACGCGCCGCTGCAGGATCGGCATCGCGATTACGGCGCTTTTGTCGGCCCAGCCGGGTGGGAGCGTTCCGTGAGGTTGATGGCGTTGGGGCTCGCCGCCGGACGCGTAGAACTGCGTCGCCACGGCCTTGGTGAAGTCGGTGGCGGTCTGGTTGATGTCGCCCTTGGGCAGCAGCGTCCCGCCGTTGGTGCCCTTGGTGTACTGCTTGCTCTCGCAGCTGTAGTCGCCGTACGTGGTGACGCCGGACAGCGAGATCC